>CAJDUO010000005.1_pt1 | contig 152390 bp, 149 predicted proteins | sample 7391151 | NCBI WGS metagenome assembly CAJDUO01 (sample SAMEA7055682, study PRJEB34461) | soil metagenome | biome: terrestrial ecosystem; feature: Peninsula; material: soil | place: Antarctica | collected 2016
AGACGGCATTCAACTTTAGGCAATATCTCACCTGCAGAGTATGAACAAAAGTATCAAAATAAATCTAACTTCGTGTCCCGTTTTTGTTGACCATTACACCAAGTAATAAACGCATCAGTCCTTATGGCCCTTGCCATGTCCCTTATGCTTATGACCGTGACCATAGCCTCGGTCATCATGGTCATGGTGATCTCGATCCCCTCCATGACGATCATGGTAGTGCGGAACATAAACGTCGTTGTACCAGCCATCCTGTACAAAGTAGACTGGACGACCACAGGCATGGTAGCTGCCGCAATAATGGCGCCATCTCTTGGCATGGCCCGGAGGCACGTGTAGATAAAGCGGCTCATGCACTACGCCCACTGGGCGATGGATGACAATAGGTTGCGGGTAAACCAGGTAAGGCTGTGGGTAGCCACCGATATCAATGCGGCCGTAAAATCTAGGCTGGCCAACGCTCACGGATACTCCGACATCGGCGGCAAGCGCTACGGTTGCTGCTGAGGCCACTGCCACTGTAGCAACCAATATGGCATTCTTTATTTTATTCAATCTAAAGCTCCTTTTAAAGTGTCCATCACTTAACGCATGACTTGTAATCGAGATGACAAGTAGCTATATACTCAATCAGTCACATCCTCGGCTCAAGGTGTGCTTGGCTCATGATAAGCTATTTCGGAATGCAGCTTAATTTTTGATCTTGGATCTTGCATCACATACAGACGCACTGCAACCTGATCGCCTGAGACCCCCGCAGCGTTCATAACAATCCTTTCAGGCTGTAGAGCGCTTCCAGTGCCTGTTTAGGAGTCAATTCATCCGGCTCTATTGTTTCCAGCGCCCTCACCACGGGATGCGCTACCATTTCAGGTGCATTATCTACTTGCGCAAACATATCCACCTGCGGCCCCGAAGTCAGGTTTTGCTGTTCCAGTTGCATGAGTTTACGCTTGGCCGCGGTCACAACCGATTTAGGGATACCCGCCAACTGTGCAACCTGCAGGCCATAGCTCTGACTGGCCGGTCCCTCCTCCACGCTATGCAGGAACACAATGCCCTTGTCGTGTTCAACCGCATCCAGATGCACATTGGCGGCCTGTTTGAACTCTTCCACGATGCGCGTGAGCTCGAAATAATGGGTGGCAAACAGCGTATAACTGTGGTTCTTCTCCAGCAATTGCTTGGCTACTGCCCAAGCCAGCGCCAGCCCGTCGAACGTGGAAGTACCACGACCTATCTCATCCAGCAGCACCAGGCTATGCGCAGTAGCATTGTGCAGAATGTTCGCGGTCTCGGTCATTTCCACCATAAAGGTGGAACGGCCGCCAGCCAGGTCGTCCGAAGCACCGATACGCGTAAAGATACGGTCTATCGTGCCTATCCTGGCCGAGGCTGCAGGCACGAAACTGCCGCAATGTGCCAGCAGTACAATCAGCGCCGTTTGCCGCATATAGGTCGATTTACCGCCCATATTGGGGCCGGTAATCAGCAGCAATTGTCGGTAAGGCGACAAAGCAACATCATTCGCGATAAAAGGCTGGGCGATCTGCTCAACCACGGCATGGCGGCCGCCCAGGATAGTCAATCCGGGCTCATCCACAAACTCAGGCGCAACATAGTGCAGGGCTACGGCACGCTCGGCAAAACTGCACAGCACATCCAGCTGGGCAACGGCTACAGCGTTGTTCTGCAGCATTGCAATATGCGGCGCCAGCTCATCCAGCACTGCGTCGTAGAGCGCCTTTTCACGGGCCAGGGCACGGTCATTGGCTGACAGCACTTTGTCCTCGAAGGCCTTCAGCTCCGGCGTAATGAAGCGCTCGGCATTTTTCAGCGTCTGCCGGCGGCGATATTCTGCCGGCGCATTTTCTGCCTGGGTGCGACTGATCTCAATATAGAAACCATGCACGCTGTTGTATTCGATCTTGAGATTGGTCAGCCCCGTACGCTCGCGTTCCTGCGCCTCGAGCTTGAGCAGGAATTCGCCGCAATTGGTCTGGATGCTGCGTAATTCGTCGAGTTCGACATCATAACCATCGGCAATCACGCCACCTTCGCGCAGCACGGAGGAAGGCTCCTGCTGAATCGCTGTCTGCAGCAAATCCAGCGCGCCTTGTGGCGCTTGCATGGCAGCTGCAAGACCCTGCAACAAACCGGAAGGCAAGCTGGCTAATTCGGCTTGCAACAATGGTAGTTGACGCAAACTTTCACGCAGGCCAGACAGATCGCGAGGTCGTGCAGTTTTCAGCGCAATGCGCGCAGTGATGCGCTCGATATCGCCGACAACGCGCAGCAATAACCTCAAGCCTGGGTACAATTCCCGCGCAACAAGCGTGGCAATGGCTTCATGCCTGGCCGCGATCTCGGCGCGCGCGCGCAAGGGATGATGCAGCCAGCGCCGCAACAGGCGCGCACCCATGGCGGTTTGCGTAGTATCCAGCAAAGAGTAAAGCGTGGGGGAAGCCTCGCCTCGCAGCGTCTGGTCTATCTCCAGATTGCGCCGAGTAGCGGCATCCAGTTGAATAAATGCACTGGATTGCTCCACCGTGAGGCCGTTGATATGCGGCAAGGTAGTACGCTGCGTATGCTTGACGTAATCGAGCAAGGCACCGGCAGCGGCAATGGCGGCGCTCAGGTCGGCGCAGCCATAGCCATCCAGATCGTAGGTATTGAATTGCTTGGCCAGGCTTTGTTTGGCGGAATCCAGATCAAACTGCCATGGCGCCAAACGTCTTTTCGGGCACTTCAGGGCTTCGATGGCGGCATGAGCAAAGTCATCGGGAAATAGCAGTTCCGCCGGAGCAATGCGTTCCAGCTCCTGGCCCAATAAACCCACGGCTACCTCACTGAGCACAAACTGCCCGGAAGCCAGATTGATGCGCGCCAGCCCGATTACACCTGCACCCGCACAAATCGACAACAGCAGGCTATCCCGGGTGTCATCCAGCAGCGCGCTATCGGTCAGGGTACCCGGCGTCAGAATGCGCGTAACCTGGCGCTCCACCGGACCTTTGCTTTTGGCAGGGTCGCCCACCTGCTCGCAAATGGCGGCGGCTTCGCCCAGCCTGGTGAGCTTGGCCAGGTATTGCTCGGCCGCGTGATAAGGCACGCCTGCCATTCTGATGGGCTCGCCATTTGAGGTACCGCGCTTGGTAAGCGTAATGCCTAAAAGACGCGAGGCCTTTTCCGCATCGTCATGAAACAGCTCATAGAAATCACCCATGCGGTAAAACAGCAGCATGTCCGGGTATTGCGACTTGATGCCCAGGTACTGGCGCATCATCGGCGTATGCTTTTCAATATCCAATGAATTATTATCCATGTGATTGTTTACTGACAATTTAATTTACTTCCATCCCGATCAAGTGAGCCTTAGATCAAAAATACACAACAACATAACTCGCAGCCAAACGCCTCGATTAGTTGCAAGTATCACCATCAACTAACTCATAAGCTGCAATCGAGCTAAATCACACGAACATACTGACTATAGTAAATACTTTAATTCTAATAAAAAACGGGCGACTGCTAGGTCGCCCGCTATTATCTTTGCCTATATTTCCGCTCAGATCTTCATCAAGAAGCAAGTCGGCTGGCAAAAAACACAATGAGTACAGCAGCTCCCAATGCAACATAAGGCAGCACACCCGCTTTTGTCGATACACCATTCTCATCTGTATCCAGATGCATATCCTCTAACATTTCCTTAGGGAACACGCCCTTGTCCACGACATAATGGCGCCATATGAATATCGGGATAATTGCTCCCGCCATCACCAAGCCGCTCATTAGCGTGCCCGCACCCCAAGTGTTAGCGCCCAGCCCCATTAATGCAATATTGACGAATGCCAGAATTGTACCCAGTACAATCAAAACTGTCGGCGCCTTGTAGGGGCGCTCCCAATTGGGGCGATCCATACGATGAATCCAGCCAGAATTAAGATTCAGGAAACTGAAAATAATATAACTGACATTAGCCGCAGCAAGTAAGAATATGTAATCCGACATCATCAACAAGATAAAGTTAACCAACATATTGGCCCACATAGCACGCGTAGGTGCGCCATGTTCATTGACCTTAGACAGAAACTTCGGCAAGAGGCCATCGGCTGAGCCTTGATACAGCGTGCGTGAAGCGCCAGACATGGTAGTCATGACGGCAAGCAACAAGGCCAGAACCAGCATAACCACCACGATATTAGCAATAAAAGCACTGCTGCCAAGAATGCCTGTCAACGCTTTTGCCACCCCCGTACCGCTATAAATATCAGGAGCAAGCATACCGTCATAGATCGCAGCGCTAACAACTGCACCACTAGCATCAGTCACTGCCGGTGTAACCATTTGCCCCAGGCCCAAGTAACCTTGGAAAGCCAAAGGCACTAGCGTGAATACAGCCACACAAAGCAGGCCAGAGTAAAAAATTGCCTTGAAAGTATCTTTCTTGGGGTCTTTGAATTCTCGCGTGTAGCAAACCGCAGTTTCAAATCCGTAGGTAGACCATGCCGCAATAAACAAACCACCAGCCATCAGCACCCAGCCATTCAGGTTCCAATTACCATCAACCACATTGCCCATAGTATCGTAGGCTAAAGGAGATAAAGGAAAGAAATGCTCAACCGGCATGTCTCCAGTGACTAAAGGTACCAAGCCGATGAGCATTAAAGGTATCAAGGCAGCCAAACCAAGCACCATGGTTGTTTTGGCCGAACGCAAGATGCCCCCGTTCTGAATAAGATAGACCAACACCAGCAGCGCCGCGCCAATCGCAAAGGTTGCATTGATGCGCAGGGTTAGGCCTTCTTTCAGCATGCCCAAATCGAGTAGCGTGAATTGCCAGGTATTGATAGCCGCATCCGGGGCAAACATAGCCGTCAGAATATAACCCGCAGCCAAACCAGAACCAATGGAAAGTACCGGAGCCCAGGCAACCCAGTTACACCATATCGATAGCGGCGCCACAAACTTGCAGTACTTGACCCATGCCACAGCGCCGTATACTGAAGCGCCTCCAGTTTTATGTGGGAATAGGCCTGCGATTTCAGCATAGGTGAATGCCTGAATAAAGCCAAATCCAATTGAAATCATCCAGACAAGCCAAGCAGGCTTCCCTACGGTAGCAGCAATGGCCCCCATAGAAAACAGTACCAAAGCTGGCACTCCGCTAGCCACCCAGAACGCCCCTGTCCAACTAATGGTACGATGCAGTGAGGCATTCCCCGACACCACATCGTCACAAATATCTACGGTAATAGCATCTAACACTAACTCGTTTTTTATCACTTCAACCTCTTCAAAACAAACACTCCCAAGCCTCAACCCTGGCCCCTCAATTAAGCGGCCTCACGGAAAAGTGCTCGAGCGAATGAATACATTAAATAGTTATATACAAAAACAGTTGCTAACAGCTAATAGCGTCCTCCCCAATAAGCACCTCCACCTATCCTGTTTTTATGAAAAATTGCACAAAATGAATAATAATTGCGCCGCTTTTGACTTACCATTACCACTAAGGCCTACCCCAAAAGCGGTATTTATAACGGGAAGATAATCAGGTAATTGTTCGATTTAATTGCCGAGATGCAGGGTTACGCAGCTGACTGGACGTGAGCCTGCAATTCAGATCCAGAACAGAAGTTAGCGCTTGCCATAACCTCTGTTTCTGATCACTGCTATAAATAGGGCTTTGCGAGATTATCGGCACGATTGTCACCCATCATCTACGGAGCTGGCCGGGTGTTCCGTGTGTAAATGTCAAACTACTTCTGGATAAGTAACCACGAGATCAGTCAGCACAAGATTAGGGGCTGTAGCAGATAAGCTGAGATATTAAGCTTATTTAATGAAGGTAACTCATTGTAAATTATTAAGAAAACAGCTGTTAAGATTACTAGAGTGAAATATTCGATGGTGCAGTCGAGTGGGATGAGCGCTACTTTGGTGGCGCGCACGTCAAATATGCTGCTTAAAACTTCACAAGGACAGATCAATAAGGGGCACCTGGATTATAGGTGTCCCAATATGAGCCACTGAAAATTTAGAACTCTTCCCAATCGCCACTACTGTCGCTACCCGCTGCTGCAATTGCAACTTGCTTACGTGGTGGCTGCGCAGTCAACGCTTTGGGTGGCTGCACTTTCCTTAGCTGCGGAGTAACTTGTACCGGTACATGCACTACCCGTGCTGGCGCTACGCTTGATGTTCTGACCACCTGATAGTCGTTGTTCATCTTGAACACGCTGGCCACCTGAACCAGGTTACCGGCCTGGTCTTGTAGCGATGCGGCTGCGGCGGCCGCTTCTTCCACCAGCGCCGCATTCTGCTGAGTGACTTCATCCATCTGGGTGATGGCCTGGTTCACCTGTTCGATGCCGGCACTCTGTTCCTGGCTGGCAGCCGTGACTTCACCCATGATGTCGGTCACTAGTTTAACGCTGGATACGATCTCTTCCATGGTTGTGCCGGCTTGTCCGACCAGGCGACTGCCCACTGCAACTTTCTTAACCGAATCATCAATCAGGCTCTTGATCTCCTTGGCAGCAGCGGCACTGCGTTGCGCCAGGTTGCGCACTTCGGTGGCCACCACGGCGAAGCCGCGGCCTTGTTCACCGGCACGGGCAGCTTCAACCGCAGCATTGAGAGCCAGGATATTGGTCTGGAACGCGATACCGTCGATGACGCCGATGATATCGACGATTTTCTTGGCGGAATCGTTGATGGAGCCCATGGTGTCAACAACTTGCGATACGACGTCGCCGCCTTTGACGGCAATTTCGGAGGCGGACACGGCGAGCTGGTTGGCCTGACGCGCGTTATCGGCATTCTGCTTGACGGTGCTGGTCAACTCCTCCATGGAAGAGGCGGTCTCTTCGAGTGAGCTGGCTTGCTCTTCAGTGCGTGAGGACAGGTCCAGGTTGCCGGCGGCGATCTGGCTGGTTGCAGTGGCGATGGTGTCGGTTGATTGTCTGATTTCACCGACCGTTTTAACTAAATTCTGTTGCATGGTGTGCATTGCAAACAGCAGGCTTTGATTGTCGTTATTGCTGACGGCGATCGGCATGGTCAAATCATTGGCAGCGATACTGCGCACGACCTGTGCGGCATATTCAGGTTCGCCGCCCAGTTGGCGATAGATATTGCGGATCAGGAAAAAGCCGAGCAAGACCGCAATCAGTGCACCCAATGCAATGACAGCGATAACGCTGCTGCGTAGCGTAGCGTAATGCGCGCTCGCCTGATCGTATTCATCTTTAGCGACATCGACTTGCAGCTTAATCAGCGCCTTGACACCTTCCCTGACAGGCAGAGTCAAGGACTGGAATTGCTCTTGCAACTGCTTGGTAACGTCAAGATTACCTTCACGCAAGGCCGCAACCGCCGGAAAAAGGCCTTCCTTGACCATCTTTGTGCGATCCATCGTGAACTTGTCCACCAGCTGTTTCTCTTCCGAAGTCAGATCGGTCGATGTGTACTGGTCAAGCGTCTTACTTATTTCGGCGGCATTTTTCTCAATCAGTTCAGACTTAGTCTTGATATTTGTTGCTGTCGGGTCCAGCAGTGCCTCTGCTAAAGCAAGCCGATTGCGCACCAACAAACCGTCTATGTGCGAAATCTGTTCCAGCGCAATCGTGCGATCCTCGTAGACGGTCCGCAACCCTTCATTGGACTGGCTCATCCCGTACAGACCCAATACTCCGATGCCAATAGACAATAGTAGTAGGAGACCGATCATGGTGCTCAAGCGTGCTTTAAGTGTCATATTCATTTTTTAATTTCCTATAAGTTAATCCGTGTGCACTTACCTTGCACTACGTTCTACGCAGCCAGTTTTTCAATCAAACCTATTTCAGTGCTGGACATGAGTTTGTCGATATCGACCAGGATCAGCATGCGTTGGTCCAGCGTGCCGAGGCCAATGATGTAGTTGGTTGCCAATGTTGTGCCCATTTCCGGCGGAGGCTTGATCTGCTCCGCGCTGAGTGTGATCACATCCGACACGCTGTCCACCACCATGCCGACCACCCTGCCCATGATATTCAGGATGATGGCCACCGTGGACTGGTCATAGCTCGGCGTGCCAAGATTGAATTTGATGCGCATGTCGACAATAGGGACAATAGTGCCGCGCAGATTGATCACGCCCTTGATGAAGTCGGGCGTATTGGCGATCTTGGTGACGGCATCGTAGCCGCGGATTTCCTGTACTTTCAATATATCCAGGCCATATTCCTCCTTACCCAGCGTGAAGGCTAACTGCGAGGGCGTACTTTGGATTTCCTGAGGATTTTGCATTACTTACCTTTTTTCTTAATAGTTTCTGTTTCACTCTTTTTCATGAAAAATGCCATGAGAAACCATTGGGGACCACTGCCAGCAAACCTATAACAAGTCTCTGATCACAACGCTTGTGTGATAAGGGGTGAAAACAGTATGTTGTTCCAACTGCGGCGCACTCATTAAAAATGAGATCTGCAGAAAATTTACGTTCTTGCTGACCCTAAACTGTCAGAAACCCAAGCTGTCCAGCAGGTCATCCACCTGGGCCTGGTCTGCCACCACGTCGCTGCTGCCTTCAGGGTTAATCTGCGGGCCATTCATCAAGCTGCTGGCTGTGTCCCGCTTGACATTCGATGGCGTGAAGTCAATCAGAAGCTGCACTAACTGCTGCTCCAACCCATGTGCAATTTCGGTCACCTTTTTGATAACCTGGCCGGTCAAGTCCTGAAAATCCTGCGCCATCATGATGTTGAGCAACTGCTTCTTGGTCTCGGCTGTATGCTCCTGCGTGACCGCCAGATAGGCCAGCGTCTGCTCCGCAGCCTGCGTGTAATCCCTTTTCATGGAAGTAGCGGCCATCACGGCTTTCCATTTATTCTCGAGTTCAATTGCGCCCATAGAAATACCATCTTGCAATGGCGACGCAATATCAGTGGCGTTCAGTACGCGCTGCGCCGCCTGCTCCGTCATACGGGCTACGTAATCCAGACGATCGCGCGCATCTGGAATATCCTGAGCTGCACGCTCAATCAATTTATCAAAACCCAAGCCACGCAGACTGTCATGCAGCGTACGTGTCATCTGGCCAACGCGCAGCAAAACCTCTTCTTGCTGATTATGCGACATATGCACTTCCGCACTCTGGGCGGATTGTTCAAGCTCCATATCCACCTCAGGCTCCCGCTTTTTCAAGCTTTTCGAAAATTTTCGATAGCTTCTCGTCCAGGGTAGCCGCAGTAAAAGGTTTCACCACGTAGCCACTAGCGCCAGCCTGGGCTGCTGCAATGATGTTTTCCTTTTTGGCTTCTGCAGTCACCATCAGCACCGGCAGTGAGGATAAGGCAGGGTCGGCACGTATATGCTGCAACATGGTCAAGCCATCCATATTCGGCATATTCCAGTCAGAGACGACAAAATCAAAATTGCCTCCCTTTAACTTGGCAAGGCCCATTGCCCCATCTTCAGCTTCATCGACATTCGTATAGCCTAGCTCCTTAAGCAGGTTACGCACGATACGTCGCATAGTTGAGAAATCGTCTACCACAAGAAATTTCGTATTTGGGTTTGCCATAGTTGCTCCGTTATTTCTTTAAATAAGCCAAATGCTTTAAACCGCTACTTATAGTATCGGTCGTAACAGCGAAATCTTAAGCCCGGAATTCGCATATAAATATCGCGTTGATGTTCAAATTGCTTGATATATGGCCGGCATCAGTTAAACACGCAGGGATCGACTTGCATGCGTAGCAAGATAACTAAGCACCCTGACAGGCAACTCATTGAGCGGCGCAATATCATGTACGCCGCCCACTGCGATCGCCTCGCGCGGCATACCGAAGACTACGCAACTGGCTTCATTCTGCGCAAAGTTGTACGCACCGGCTTCTTTCATTTTCAGCATGCCCGCAGCGCCGTCTTTCCCCATACCGGTCATGATCACGCCCAGCGCATTTTTGCCCGCACTGGCCGCGGCAGATTCAAACAACACATCCACGGATGGCCGGTGACGGTTTACCGGCGGCCCTTGGTCAAGTTGCGTGATGTAGTTGGCGCCGCTACGGGCCAGCATCAGATGCGAGTGGCCCGGAGCAATATAGGCATGGCCCGGCAGAATGCGTTCGTTGCCTGCAGCTTCAGTTACGGAAATTTTGCACAAGGTATCAAGCCGATTGGCAAAAGACTTGGTAAAGCCTTCAGGCATGTGCTGGGTAATCAGTATGCCCGGGCAATCCGATGGCATTTGCAACAGGAAAGATTTTATTGCTTCCGTACCCCCGGTAGAGGCACCAATAATAATAAGCTTTTCACTACTGGTTAATGGATTACGAATCGCAGGAAGCTGGCTTTCCACATGCTGTCTACTGCCTGCAGCAGGCAGCACACGTGGGTGAACGCGGGCATGCGAGGCAGCACGGATCTTATCCGTAATCAATTCCGTATACTCAAGCATACCGCTTGCGATTGATATTTTGGGTTTGGTCACAAAATCCACAGCCCCCAACTCCAGGGCACGCATCGTAATATCGGAGCCACGCTCGGTCAGGGTAGAAACCATCACCACTGGCATGGGCCGCAAGCGCATCAGGCGCTCAAGAAAGTCCAGCCCATCCATTTTTGGCATTTCGACGTCAAGGGTCAGCACATCCGGATTCGTCTGCTTAATCAGTTCACGCGCCACCAATGGATCAGGGGCCACACCTACGACCTCCATATCCGGCTGGCTTTTAATAATCTCGGTCATCAAGCTACGGATAAGCGCGGAGTCATCAATGATGAGTACTTTGATTTTTTTCTGGGTTTGGCTCATTTTTATATCAGCACCTTGGTGCGCTCCACACTAAAATAATTCAACATCACCAGCCACAGTGTTGGTCTTGAGGCGACTGGCATAATCTTTTTCACGCTGAATTACGGTTTCGTTATGCAGTTGTTTCAGCTTTTTCACGAGAACCTTACCCCTGCGAGGGAAAAAATAAACTTTCCTTGGGTATATATCGTTGAGATCCTCAGCGACGACCCTAACTTTCTCGGCACGCAGATATTTGCGCACAAACTCAGCATTTCTCTCACCAACATTGATCGTGGTAAATCCTGACAGTACGTTGCCACCACCGAACACCTTGGCTTCCAGGTTTTCCCTTTTTGCACCGTTCTTCAATAACTGGTTAATCAGTACTTCCATGGCATAGCTGCCGTAACGCATGGATTCAGAAACGAGACTGTCGCGGTCTGCGCTTCCACCATCAGGCAACATAAAATGATTCATGCCGCCGATGCCAGACACATGGTCCCGAATACAAGCGGACACGCATGATCCCAGCACCGTCACGATCACCATATCCTGGCTGGTGAAGTAATATTCGCCTGGTAATATCTTGGCCGCATCACAGTTAAATGTACGATCAAAGTACAAATTGCTGGCTAATTGCTCTTCAATCGGATTGCTCATGGCAGATGCTTTGCGAGGGTGTTGGGTTTATGCGGCCTCAGCAGCTTGCTTTGCTCACTACGTTGATGATTGAGCTCATACACGGTTTTACCCTTGAGCCGGAACGCATCAGAAACATGCATGAAATTCTCCGAATGACCCGCAAACATCAAGCCATTGGGTTTCAAGAGCGGAACAAAGCGCTCTAGAATATGCGCTTGGGTCGGCTTGTCGAAATAGATCATCACATTGCGGCAGAAAATGACATCCAGCGGCCCGCTTACCGGCCAGCTTTCCGCCAGCAGATTCAACGGTTTGAAGGTAATCAGCTGGCGCAACTCGTCGCGCACGCGCACCTTGCCCTGTTGCGAACCCTTACCTTTGAGAAAGAATTTTTTCAGCCTCTCAGTAGAAAGCTTTTCTATCCTGTCCATGCCATAAATACCGCTGGCAGCGGCAGCGAGCACATTAGTATCGATATCGGTGGCGATGATTTCAACCGGTGGCTTGAGCGTACCGAATGCTTCACATACCGTCATCGCAATGGAATAAGGCTCTTCACCAGTGGAGCTCGCAGAGCACCAGATAGTGATGGGTGAAGCGGCTTGGCGAACATAGTCTTGCAGTATCTGGAAGTGATGCGATTCCCGGAAAAATGCAGTCAGGTTTGTCGTCAGTGCGTTGGTAAAAGCCTGCCATTCATCACTGTCGTTGGCAGATTCCAAATGATCCAGATATTGGGTAAAACTGCCCATCCCCGTTGCACGCAGCCTTCTAGCCAGACGGCTGTAGACCATTTCATGTTTCGACTCCGCGAGAGCGATGCCCGCACGCTGATATATGAGCGAACGCACCCTGGAAAAATTTTGGGGATTAAGCTCAAATTCCTTATTAGTTTCCGACTGTATGGCTGTAGGGGTATTCAAGAATCCTTCTTTCGTTTATCTGGCACCGCTTGAGCTTGCATTAATGCGCCTGTAGAAACGCTGACCACTGCAGAAAGCTTCTTACCCTGGTCACGCAGGCTTTCTGCAACTACCGCCGCTTGCTCAACCAGCGCGGCGTTCTGCTGTGTCATTTCGTCCATCTAGCCTACCACCTGATTGACCTGCTCCTGGCCGGAGCTTTGTTTCTGGCTGGCCGCGCTGATTTCGCTCATGATGTCGGCAACCATTTACACCGAAGTGACGATTTCCTGCATCGCAGTGCCAGCCTGGTCCATCAGCTTGTTGCCGAGCTCGATCTTACCCACGGAGTCGCCAATCAGGGCCTTGATTTCCTTGGCCGCACCCGCAGAACGTTGCGCGAGGTTACGCACTTCAGATGCCACCACTGCAAATCCACGCCTCTGCTCTTGCCGCTTTAACCGCCACTCTCAAGGCCAGAATGCGGCGCTGCATTAAATTTCATACCTCTATTTATATAACGTGCGCTTTTTACTTAACCTTTAATCAGCCAGCTGTTCTATCAAGCCCATTTCGGAACTTGTCATAAGTCGGTCTATATCAATCAGGATCAGCATGCGCTTATCCAGTGCGCCTAAACCGATGAGATAGTCAGTGGTTGACAGACCGCCCATTTCCGGAGCCGGTTTGATCTGATCTGCGGCCAGAGTGATGACATCAGACACGCTATCCACCACCATGCCCATGATCCTGTGATTGATGTTGAGAATGATGACGACCGTAAACTGATCGTAAGTCGGGGTGCCCAGATTAAAGCGAATGCGCATATCCACAATCGGCACGATAAGGCCGCGCAGATTAATCACCCCTTTGATAAACTCGGGGGCATTGGCAATACGCGTAACACTTTCATAACCGCGTATTTCCTGGACTTTAAGGATATTGATCCCGTACTCCTCATTACCCAGCGTAAAGGCCAGGAACTCACTGGTAACGAGGTCTGTAGTAGACCTCGAATGACCTGCATCGAAATGACTAGTTGCTAATGCTTGCATATCAGAACCCCCCTTCAAAAATAAACAGTTTCAGCTGCGGACTGCAGGCTGGAACGCATCAGATTAGTAACATCCAGAATAAACGACACACCACCATCACCCAGAATCGTGGCGCCCGAAATACCTGCCACCTTGCGATAATTTGACTCCAGGTTTTTTACTACGACCTGTTGCTGGCCAACGAGGCCATCCACCAGCAAGGCGGCTTTTTTGCCGTCAGCCTGCAAAATGACCAGGATGCCTTGCGTTGGATCGGTGCAGTGCGACTCAATACCGAATATCTGGTACAACGGAATCAGCGGCAGATACTCCTCACGCACTTTGACCAGGCGCCCCTGACCCGCGACCTCCTTGATATCCTCCGCAGCAGGCTGCAAAGACTCAATCACAAAGCTCAAGGGCAAAATATAAATTTCTGCACCCACATTAACCGACATGCCATCAAGGATCGCCAGCGTAAGCGGCAGTGAAATCTTGATCGTAGTGCCGAAGCCGCGGGCGGAGCGGATATCCACCGAACCTCCCATTGCCGTGATATTGCGCTTGACGACGTCCATGCCTACGCCGCGGCCCGATACGTCGGTGACCACCTCGGCTGTCGAAAAACCAGGCGCAAAAATAAGCTGCCAGACTTCGTTATCCGACATAGTGTCCGATATCGGCAACCCTTGCTGTTTGGCCTTTTCCAGAATGCGTTCACGCTTGAGGCCGGCACCGTCATCACTGACCTCAATCACAATATTGCCACCCTGATGGCCGGCAGATAGCGATAGTCGGCCAATTTCGTTTTTACCATCCGCCACGCGTACTTCCGGCATTTCGATGCCATGATCAACGCTGTTGCGCACCAGGTGCGTGAGCGGATCGACTATCCGCTCAATCAGGCCTTTATCCAGCTCAGTGGCTGCACCGTTGGTAACGAACTCGACTTTTTTCCCGAGCTTGGTGGCCAGGTCGCGCACCATGCGGGGGAAGCGCGAGAACACATAATCCATGGGCATCATGCGTATCGACATGACAGCCTCCTGCAAGTCACGCGTATTGCGCGTGAGCTGGCTTACGCTATTGAGCAATGGATTATGAATAATGGGGTCCAGCGCGCTTGTGCGCTGCTCGATCATGGCCTGGGTAATGACGAGCTCACCCACCAGATTAATCAGTTGATCAACCTTTTCGATGCCTACGCGTATGGATGTGGTTTCCTGGGTGGCTGCCGGCGCTTTATCGGCCTGGCGCCTGAGCGGCGGCTTGTTCTCGGCAGCCGTGCCCACCCCTGGGGATTCTACCGTGACTGCATGATGGTCTGAAACAACAAGGCTTTCAACAGCACCTGGTTGCGCTTGCTGAACAGGTGGCTGGGACAAAAGCTCAGGCACAGATGGAGTGGCTAGCATTCCGGCGGGCAGGGGTTCAAAGAAGCCATAGCCAGGATCATTCACCTGGGCGTTATTCTCTGCTGTAGCAGCAGGCGCAGGCGGTGCCTCCTCGCTGATTTCAAGCGTATCCGGATCCAGCACAAAGGAGCAGATCGCCACAACATCTGCCTGCTTCTCTTCCGTTGTCAGTCTGACTATGTAGCGCCCGTTGTCCTGCTTGGTATGTGCAACCTGACCGAGCAGTGCCAGCTCCGCTGCCAATGTAGTGACATCATGTTCGAGCAGTCCTGGCAATAGGATACGATAACAAACGAGAGCCGCATCATTAGCTGAGCGAGCTGGAGATGACCGCTCGCTGATGCTGAGGGAATCCGTGTCCAGCACGAAGGAACAGATGGCAATGATGTCACTCTCGCTGCCTTCCGTAGTGAGGGTAAAAGCGAAACAGCCATTGGCCTGTTTGGTTTTGGTCACCTCCCCCAGCAGCGTCAGCTCAGCAGCCAGGGCCGCGACATCGCGCTCGGGCAGTTCAGGCAGGCCAATATGGTAGCAGTGCGTAGCGTCGGCTACGGGCAAAGCTGCTGGCGTTGCTTCAGGCTGTGCGACAGATACAGGCGCTGGCGCAGCATTTACAGCGTTGGCCACTGGTACCGGCGCGTTATTCACGCCTTCAGACAAGCCGTGCAAGGCAAGCTTGACTTCATTCACCGTGGCTTCATTCACTGCGCTGCCCAGACGATGTCCATCCAGCTGCATTTTGAGTATATCCTTGGCGGCCAGAAAGGTATCCACATGCTCGCTGGTCAGCGCGATTTCCTGCTTGCGTATCTTGTCCAGAAGCGACTCCAGCGCATGGGTGATTTCCGTCATATCGTTCATGCCAAAGGTGGCAGCACCGCCTTTGATGGAATGGGCTGCACGAAAAATCGCATTCAAATCCTCCGTATCCGGATTTGAAATATCCAGTGCCATCAGCAGCCGTTCACCTTCCGCAAGCAACTCCTCAGACTCATCGAAAAAGACCTGATAAAACTGACTCATATCAATCGTCATTGCTCTACTCCATATTCGCTATGTTGCTTACTATTCCTGATGGTCTAGCCAATTACTTTGCGCACCACATCGATCAGGCGTTTGGGGTCGAAAGGCTTGACCAGCCAGCCATTTGCGCCCGCTGACTTACCCATGGATTTCATCTCGTCACTAGCCTCCGTGGTCAGCATCAGGATAGGTACAGACTGGTAGTTGGCAAGGCCACGCAATGACTTGATCAATGTCAGCCCATCCATGTTCGGCATGTTCTGATCGGTCAAAACCAGATCGAATAACTGCCGCTTGGCCTTATTCAGCCCATCATTGCCGTCAATCGCCTCAACTACCTGATAGCCAGCCGCATTCAGGCTAAAAGCCACCATTTGACGTAATGATCCAGAATCGTCCACTGCAAGAATTGTCTTTGCCATCGTTCTTTCTCACTCTTCGTTCAGGGAAATATCCCCTGGTCATAAAATTAAATAGCCAAAAAATCAGTTTCTCTTTGGTGCCAATAATTACTTAAAACAACTCAATATCGCCACTGTCCATGTGCTGCTGCATAACAGATTTTTTTAAATTACTGTTCAGTGCATGGCTGCGGCTGCTGAGATTCTGGCTCATCTCATCCAGCAGCTTCGCCGTTGCATCTTGTCCGGCTCCCAGGCTAAACAGCTCGCCCTGGCTGCCGAGCGTATCAAGCAGATCCCGCAAGCCGTTTACGCGTTTCACCGTGCCGGCGATCAACTGGCTGGTCAGGTCCTGGAACTGCAAGCCCGTCATTACGGCATTCACTTCATGTGCTATTTGCTGACGCATAGCGCAAATTTTTTCAGCACTGGCTTCGGGCAAATCCTGCAGCTCCAGCAATATTTCCAGCTCCTCCTGCTGCGCCGCCACTGCATGGTGAATCGCCATAAAACTGGCACCCAGCTTGTTGATAGCCTCGCTCAGCAGCTCAGTGGTCTGTACCAGATTCACTTCAACCTCGACCAGATGCTGCGTCCCATGGCTGGCAACTTCTGCGAGCAGGCGCTGCAAGGCCGGCGCTGTTAATTTTTCAGTCGTCATCTACTTCTGCTCCCAAGTCCCAAGTGCAGATTCAAGTGCAGTCTTACTGTCACCGTCGTTGGGAATATTCAGGGTATTGCCATCCTGCAGGGCTTCCTGCTCTGCTTTCTTGTTCATCACTATGATGCTGATGCGCCGGTTAATTGGATTGAGCGGATTCTTGCGATCAAACAGCACTGCAGAAGACAGGCCGACCACGCGTATCAACTTGGATTCATCCATGCCGCCATTAACCAACTCCCTCCGCGAGGCATTGGCACGATCTGCGGACAGCTCCCAGTTGCTGTAGCCTTTTTCCCCATTGGCATAAGGCGCTGAATCGGTATGACCGGACAGGCTAATTTTGTTGGTAACGCCATTCAGCATGTGGCCTATCTCGTGCAGAATCTGCCTGGCATAAGGTTGCAATTCAGCCTTGGCCGAGGCGAACATGGGGCGATTCTGCTCGTCCACGACTTGTATACGCAGGCCTTCCAAAGTGATATCCAGCAACAACTGGTTTTTAAACTGGCGTAAAGTCGGACTGTCCGCGATGGTTTGTTCTATCTTGTTTTTCAGAAGTTGTAGACGTTCCTTTTCGTCCCTTTCAAGGTCTTTCTTTGCCTGTTTCAAATCGGGCTTTCTTTTTTCGGTGGTATCGCTTTTATTGACCTGTCCCGCCTTTTTGGTCAGGTCATTGCCACCACCCTTGATTACGCTGGAACTAGCCCCAACACTGGAGCCGCCGTTCAAGGACAGCTTCAATGGCTGCTTGAAGTACTCGGAAACTTGATCAAGATCTCCGCGCGAAGTTGAGCCCAGCAGCCACATCAGCAGGAAAAAAGCCATCATGGCTGTCACAAAGTCGGCATAGGCTATTTTCCAGGCGCCGCCATGATGGGCAGCAGCCTGCTTGCGTACGCGCTTGATGATGATGGGTTTGAAGTCCGCTTCAGCCAACACGGCCTCCATCATTCCGGCTTAAGCGCATCATTTGCTTTTTGCCTGTTTCACATGCTCTTCCAGCTCCAGGAAGCCAGGGCGCTCGGTTGAGTTCAACACCTTGCGGCCAAATTCAACTGCGATGGCTGGCGCATAACCATGCAAGCTCGCCAGCAAGGTAACTTTGACGCATTGCAGCATTTTGCTCGATTCATCCAGTTTTTGTTCCAGTAGGCCCGAGAGCGGGCCCACAAACCCGTATGCCAGCAATATCCCGAGAAAGGTGCCTACTAACGCATGGGCAATCAATATGCCCAACTCTGCGGGCGGGAGACCGACAGATTCCATGGTATGGACCACCCCCATGACTGCAGCAACAATGCCGAACGCAGGCAGCCCCTCTCCCACCTTCTGGATGGCGTGCACGGGCATCAGGCCCTCGTGGTGATGGGTGTCGATCTCGTTATCCATGAGATTTTCTATCTGAAATGCATCCATATTGCCGGTGACGATCAAACGCAGATAATCCGAAATAAATTCGACCATATGGTGATCAGCCAACAGCCCCGGGTATTTGTTAAAAAGCACGCTCTGTTCGGGATCCTCGATATCTTTTTCTATCGACATCATGCCTTCACGGCGTATCTTTGCCAGCACCTCGAACATGAAGGCCAACAGCTCCAGGTAACGTTTTTTACTGAACTTGGATCCTTTGAATAAGCCAGGTATCGACTTCACCGTGGCCTTTATCACCTTGCTGTCGTTGCCAACCAGAAAAGCCCCCGCAGCGCCGCCGCCTATCATGAGCAGTTCCACTGGCTGTACTAGCGCAGCAAGGTGTCCGCCAGCCAATGCGAAGCCGCCAAACACCGCGCCCATTACTACCAAATAGCCAATAATTACCAACACGTTGAAAGCTCCAATAAGAGGGAGTAGCGCTCCCTCTTGTTTGCGATATGTGAACAAGCGTACCAACCAAACAAACGAACTGAATTGAGGAATAAAGCGGTGATTCCCGTGTTCAATGTAAGTTAACGGTAGAAATTGACTAAACTTGAATTGGTATCAATGCAGCGAGTTTGCAGGGATGCCTGCGAGAGGAAAATTCAGAACTGCCAGCCAAAAATAGAGGGGCCATCTTCAGTTGCAGCAATACAAAATGCAGAGGTTGCTCCAGGAATATCAAACTCATAGCTCAGCAACATGCTTCCTTGGCGCATTTCCTTTTTCGCCTTTTGCCACAAGGCCGGCATTGCAGCTGGGGAAAGGTAGGCAAACACTATGTCATAGCGCGCAAAATCAAGCCGGTGATAATCCCCCAACAGGAAACCTGCTGCAGACCCTTTTAATCGCGCGCTAATAATGCTGATCAGCCATGGTAGCGGAGCGACTTCTATACCGCAGAAAGCGCTTTCTGGCCTGGCTTTGGCCATATGCATAACGAGGCCGCCCAGGCCGCTTCCAATATCAATCATATGGATAGTGCGTCCCAGGGGAACCATAGCCTCCACTTGCCCCCAGACACGGGGGTTGGAAGGATAAAATGGCACCTGGGTACGGAATGTGGTCCAGTAAATGCTCAGGGTAATCAGGAAGCCGGCGAGATAAAAATAGGCAGACAAATGCAGGCCAAGCATTAGCCAGACCATAATGGGGAAAACGAATTGGATGGCCCGCCACCAGACAGCCATACCGCACAAGCTGGAGATCAGCATAGCAAGGCAGCCCTGGGCTATCACGACAGTCATCACTGTCAGCGAAAGCGTTGTATACGTCAGCAACAGCCAACTGAGAGTGGTAACCAATGCCAACGCCACGCCCTGAATAATCAGGGCCAGCATGGCGGGAGTCAATCGCTTTGAATTAAGGATGCCGTTCATCCAGATAACTTGCGCAGATGTAGAAAAAGGCATCCTTCTGGAAAACATCAGGCGGACAGCGCAGATGCTTTTTCAGCGGCTTCCTTGGCTTTCTTGGTTTTACCCGCACGCGATGGCACATGGCATAAGTTACACACATAGTCATGGTTAAGATCATAGGCATCCACCACAAACTGACCATTACAGCATTTACAGCCTTGGGTCTTCAGCATATTGCTTTCGACGAACCTTACCAAGGTCCAGGCACGTGTCAGGGAAAGCACAGGCTCTTCATCAGGCTCAATCTCAGCTTGCTGCAGATAAAGCCTGTAGGCTTTTGTAATGGCCACGATACCCTCTATACCAGCGTTTTTCACCAGGAAGTTATAGATGTTCAGGAATATGGAGGAGTGGATATTAGGCTGCCAGGTCAGGAACCAGTCTGTGGAAAATGGCAGCATGCCTTTAGGTGGAGATTTGCCTTTTAGCTCTTTGTATAGCTTGATCAGGCGTTCGCGTGAAAGCGTAGTATGGGCTTCCAGCAATTGGAGGCGTGCACCAAGATTAATCAGCTCAATGGCCAACTGTATTTGATTAGATTCGTTTACTACACTTTTTTGTGACATAACACCCTCGAACTTTCCCAGATCGAAACTACAAATATCAAGGCCTTAGCTTGCCGCCTTGTTATACAAACCCTTCAACCGGTTGGCCGGCCATCAGGATGGTTGCGTGGGAAATCGCTTTATCTTTGTTGTACTTGGTTAGCATGCCCAGAATAGTGCTGTCTTCAAAACGGAAGCGCGCCAGCATCATATTGGAAACAGCCAGCTTGATTAATTGCGCATTACTCAAGCCTTCCAAAAGATCGGCAATCTCATCGCTGATGCCCAAACGAAAAATAGCTGTTGCCTTATCTGCTCGTATCATCTGCTGAGCCAGCATCAGATAACTCAAATTAGCATCACGGATTTCCATCATCATATCGCTGTCAGTCATTTACACACCCCGAATTTATTTCAAGTTTTCAATCAAATAGTTTTTATTGCTAGCCCATGCCAGGAAGCCATGCTGCTGAGGAACACACTGTGAGCCGATAAACCAAAACAGGAAATAAGCGTACTTCGGTTTTTTTAGACGGGGAAGCAGGAAAGCCCATGTAGGCGTTCGTCTTACAAACGCCTACATGGGCCAAAAACAACTCTAATAAATCAATTAAGAAAAACTTTAGCTACAGGTATAGCTCCATATTCGCAGGTAGTGGATCTGGTACATTGAATAAATTAATCACCATTTATTAAGCTTGCTCTTGGCATCTATTGCACACATCTGCCATATAAATGACAGGTGCTGACAGAGAGCTTTTACTACAGCACTTAACGGCCGAATATTCCGATTCTTTAGGTCGTTTAAATAAATATTAAAAAAATATTTATATGTACTTGATTTTATTGTTTATATTTACATCAGCCATAGCCACTGCTTGGCACCCAAGCCCATCATGCAGGCGAGACACGTTAGGCTTTGTCGCTGGCCTTGATTATGCTTTCTTAAAGCTGACTCAAATTACGGTATCTTTTAACCTGAAGGAACTCCAGTTATGGATTTGAAAATATGTTAAAACACCAATAACTTCGGAAAGCGTGCAGCCCTGCTGCACTCGCTGCTGATTAATAACTATTCACGGTCATATTAATAAGAACATGTCTGAGCAAATATTGAGCACTACTCTTCACACTTTGGATGCCATTATGGCGGGTGTTGCCGAAGAAATTTATGTATTCGACTCCGCTACCATGCAACTCGTCTCCTCGAGTGCCAGTGCACAAAAAAATCGGGGCCTTAGCTGGCAAGAACTTCAGGCACTTGCTTATAGCGAAATATTCCAGGAGCTTCCTTTAAATAAGCTCAAAAGTTACATCTCTCAAATTCGCAAAACCGGGCAGGCGGTAACATGCAACGCCAGCCAGAAACGTCAGGACGGTTCAGAATATCCAACCAACCTGAAGATGCTTCTTGCCAATCATGACAATAAAGAGGCGCTCATTGTCATTGGGCTAACGTCTTCCACACCAATGGATGCCAGCAGGCCAGTTGGCGAACAGGAAGTACGCCCGTCTGCGGGAGTACCTGCTCACACCATCGACCATAAAATGCCTGGCCTGATTTACCAGTTATGCCGTAGCCATAACAAGTTGTCATTCCACTACCTGAGCGCAGGCTGTAAAGCACTACTGGGGCTGGCTCCTGAATTGCTACAACGTGATGCGACCCTGTTCAGCGAACTTATCCTGCCAGAAGACCGTACCTCCTTTTTCCTGAGCATGCAAAAATCCGCTGAGACGATGACGGTCTGGAACTGGGAAGGCCGCATATGGATCGAGGAATCTCAGGATATTAAATGGATCAACTTTCGCTCCACTCCGAGAAAAATTGCAAATGATGTAATCCAGTGGGAAGGCATCATGACGAACATCACGCAGAGCAAGAATGAGAAAAATGAAATCGAACGTGCTCATCACCTGCTGGCGGAGCTCACGGCCCACATGGCACAAATAAATGAGCAGGATCGTCAGCGCATCGCGCGTGAAATCCATGATGACCTGGGTGGCAATCTGACTGCCATCAAAATCGGCTTGGCTGCCATCACCAAAAGACTTGGTTCAAATCAGACGCAACTTCTTGCTAAAGCCAAGCAACTTGAGGATATCGTTGACCAGACTGTGGAAGCCACACATCGCATCTCATCCGATTTGCGGCCGGATATTCTTAATCTGGGCATTGTCGCCGCCATTGAGTGGCTAGCCAGACAGTTCAAGAAAAACATGGGCATAGCGTGCACCTTCATTTCTGATGCAGAAGATATTCCAGCAACGTCCGAGCAATCCATCACCCTGTTCCGTATCTGCCAGGAGTCATTAAACAATATCGCCAAGCATGCGAATGCATCTTTGGTTACCATCACGCTAAGCACCTCTGAGCTGGGAACCGAACTGCAAGTCAGCGATAACGGCATAGGCATTTCTCCCGCAGACCACCACAAAGCCAATACCTTCGGCTTACGCGGGATGACAGAGCGTGTCAGCATTCTCAATGGGAATCTTTCCATCTCGCCCGCCGCCGGCAATGGAACCCTGATATCTGCTCGACTCCCCCTTACAGGAAATGACAGTGATGCTGAAAACCAATATGGCTACTCCATTTAATATGCATAGCAACTCCTTTAAGTCACTACCATGATTAAAGTGTTGATAGCGGACGACCACGCCATATTAAGGCAGGGTTTGAAACAGATGCTCCAGGAAACAGATGACATCATGGTCATCAATGAGGCTGAAAACGCCTCCGGTGCATTGCAGCTAGCGTTAAAAGAAGATGCCCATGTGCTTTTGCTGGATATTTCATTACCGGACCGCAGCGGTATCGAAGTATTAAAGCAGATTAAAAATGAAAAACCCAAGCTGGCTGTGTTAATGCTATCTGCACACCGTGAAGATCAGTATGCAATCCGCGCCCTTAAGGCCGGGGCATCAGGATATTTAAGCAAGGAAAGTGCTTTAGCCGAGCTGGTCATTGCGATCCGCACCGTGGCCAAAGGCAAGAAGTATGTTGGACTGGCCGTAGCAGAGGCATTGGCTAACAACCTTTATACGGATTCGGACAAGCCCGCACATGCACTGTTATCAGACCGCGAGTTTCAAACCCTGACCCTGCTGGCTTCCGGATTACGCGTGAGTGATATCGCGCTCAAGCTTTCCCTTTCCGTCAAAACGATCAGCATGTACCGCTCGCGCCTGCTGGCCAAGTTGAACCTCAAAAACAATGCAGAATTAACGCATTACGCAATCTTCAATAAACTGGTTTAGCCAGTCAATTCATGGATTAAAGCCAGGTTTACCGTGATGTTAAGCCATTTGCAATGCCCAGCTTGTTCATATCATGGCAGCATCTTCTTTTGCCTTGTCCGTGGCTAACAAGCCGCTTATGGAAAGACTTATTGATATGCGTCCCGAGCCTTACCCTGCCAACGCTGCTGGAACAAATGCCTGCATTGTCCCGGGCGGTGGAAGGCATGGCAGATGAAGTCAAAACTGCTTATTCGCTGCTAGCTGTCAAAAACGCTTCCGGCAGTCTTAAGAGCCTTTGCCTGCATACCGACCTCTATGCCAGTGATGCAGCGTAAAAGCATGTGCAATTCATATACTTGCTGAACTTAACTATTGCTCAATATCGCGGAAGATCTGGCAGCGAGCAGCGGGCTGCAAAAGGAAATTGTGATCTTTAAAACCTGATAGCCCAGTCGTTTACGCTGCATACACTGGAAGTATCCATTCCGCATTTGAAAATGATGATCATCAAACACAGACGGCCATAAACAGGCATCTGCGGATGTGCTTTTGGAAAAATGGGGCGGCGCACCCTAAACTTTTCCGGAACGCGTCCGATAAATGTTTCAACAGCGGTGCAATGCCTCACGACCAGAATGGCAAAACAACGTTGGCGGCAACACTGCCGAAAATGAAACATTAACCTGGAATTAAAGGAGATCTAACATGGCTGTTATCAACACCAATATTGCCTCAATGAACGCACAACGTAACCTGATGACTTCACAGTCCAGCCTGGAGTCCGCATTACAACGCCTGTCCACCGGCTTGCGTGTCAACAGTGCCAAGGATGACGCTGCGGGCTTGTCGATCGCAACCCGTATGGATTCACAGATTCGCGGCAATAACGTAGCTATCCGCAACGCCAATGACGCCATCTCTTTTGGCCAGACCGCTGAAGGCGCGCTGGGCAAGGTGACCGACGCCCTGCAACGTATGCGCGAACTGGCCGTGCAGTCTGCCAACGCCACCAATAGCAGTGACGACCGTACCAACCTGGGTACAGAATTTGCGCAACTGCAGGCTGAGGTCACCCGCATTACCGGCACCACCACATTCAACGGTACCGCGGTATTGAAAAGTACTTCACAAACCTACCAGGTGGGCGCGAATACTACGGATACCATTGCTATCACCTCAAGCGATTTGACCCTAGTCACCGCCAAAACCGCGATAGCTGCTGATCCTTTGACCATCGATTTAAGTGACGCAACCAAGGCAGGCGCAGCCATGACAGCGATTGATGCTGCTCTGAAAGAAGTGAACACCTCACGCGCAACCTTCGGTGCGGTCCAGAACCGTTTCGAGTCCGTCATCGGCAACCTGCGCACTACCGTGGAAAACCTGTCCGCTGCCAAGTCACGCATTATGGATGCCGACTTTGCCGCAGAAACCGCCAACCTGACCCGCTCGCAAATCCTGCAGCAAGCAGGTACAGCGATGCTGGCTCAGGCAAACTCTGCACCTAACGGCGTGCTGACATTGTTGAGAGGCTAATCAAGCTGCGCTAACCAGCAGCCAGACCAATGCTCGCGGGGCAGGCAATCCATGCTCCGCGAGCATTAATTTGAGGAATCAATCATGTCAATCACCACGCTAGACTCCTACCACGCCATCAAGAACATGGGCGCAGCGCAGCCCGCGCCTTTAGCCCCCAACACCGGCATGGCGGCCAAGGAGGCTGTCAGATCACAAGAAGTACCGCAGCCAGGCCCAGGCGAAGTGCAACAAGCGGTGAACACGCTCAACAAGTTTGTTTCGCCGATTACACAAGCCCTCGAATTTTCCATGGATGAAGACTCGGGCAAGACCATCGTCAAGGTCATAGATAACGAAACGCAAACGGTATTAAGACAGATACCGAGTGTAGAAGCGCTGGAAATTTCCCGGACGCTGGACAGGCTGCAAGGCTTGCTGGTGCATCAGACGGCCTAGCACTGAATATCACTTTTCATAATCTTCGGCGCTCAGGATAACCACATGACTATTTCGTCCCCAGGCATAGGCTCCAATCTCGATGTAAACGGCATAGTACAAAAGCTGATGAGCGCTGAGCAGGGCCCGCTGGACATCGTAACCCAGCAAAAAACCAACTATCAGACCAAAATATCGGCCTATGGCAGCTTAAAAAGTTCGCTATCCACTTTCCAGGCGGCGGTAGACGGCCTGTCCAGTGCCTCCAGATTCATGGTGCAAAGCGCGACCGCCGGTGACAGCTCTGTTTTTACTGCAACTTCAAACGGCAAGGCCTCCCTGGGAAATTACTCCATTGAGGTGCAACAGCTTGCCCAGGCACAAAAAATCTCACCGAATGCAAGCTTTGCCAGCACTTCCGACAGCGTTGGCACTGGTACGTTGAGCATCGCCTTTGGCACTTATGACAGCAGCGGCAACACCTTCACGCTCAATGCCGACAAAGCCTCCAAATCCATCAATATCACCTCCGCCAACAATACGCTGGCCGGTATACGCGATGCCATCAATCTCGCGGATGCGGGGGTGACTGCAAGCATCGTTAATGATGGCGGCACTGCCGGCAACCACATTGTGATTACTTCCAGGGATTCGGGGGCGGTTAACAGCATCAAAATCTCGGTGACGGATAACGACGGAACCAATCTCGACAACAGCGGCTTATCACAACTCGCCTACGATCCCACACTGACCATAGGCGCCGGCAAGAACGCGAGTGAGCGGCAGGCGGCGAAGGACGCTCTGCTGAGCATTGATGGCATCAACGTGACCAAATCTTCCAACGTGGTTAGCGACGCGATTGAAGGCGTTACCATCAACCTGCTAAAAACCAATGCGGGCAGCGCCAACACCCTTGCCGTAACGCAAGACACCGACAAGATCAAGACCTCCGTGAATGCTTTTGTAAAAGCCATTAACGATCTCAATAGCACCATACGCAGCCTCACCAAGTATGATGAGGCCAGCAAGACAGGCGGCCCCCTGCTGGGCGACAGCGCCACGCGTTCCATCTCCACCCAGATCAGGAACGTCTTGACTGGAGCCATTGGCAGTAGCGGCACATTAACCACCCTGTCCCAGATCGGCGTCAGTTTTCAGCGCGACGGCACCTTGGCAGTAGACGGCACCAAGCTGGACGCAAGCATCACGAACAATTTCAACGATATAGCCACGCTGTTTTCTGCCAGCGCATCATTCGCCGATGCGCAATTATCTTTTATCGGCAACACCAATAACACCAAAGCGGGAAATTACGCAGTCATGGTGTCCACATTGGCAACCCAGGGCACATTGCTGGGCAGTTCCGCGCCCAACCTTAACATCGTCAGCGGCGTCAATGACACCCTGAACCTGCAGATAGACGGCACCAGCGTCAGTATCACCCTGGATGCCGCCAGCTATGCCAACGCGCAAGAGCTTGCAGCAGAAATACAATCCAAGATTGCCGGCACAGGCTCGGCAGCGAAAGTCGCCATGAACGGCGGTGCACTACAAATCACTTCCGCCAATTACGGCGGCACTTCCTCCATCGCCCTTAGCTGCGGCAACGGCGCCTCCGATGCGTTGGGAGCGCCAACCGCTACCAGCGGAGTGAACGTTGCGGGAACCATCAATGGGGTTGCCGCAACCGGTCAGGGCCAGAATCTGATAGGCGCAACCGGTAACGCCAGCGAAGGCCTGGTCATACGCGTAGCCGGCGGCAATACCGGCGCACGCGGCAGCGCCAATTTCACCATGGGTTATGCCTACCTGCTCAACCAGATGAGCAAAAGTGTACTGGCTGATGATGGCCTGCTGTCCGCGAGAACCAACGGCATTACCAGCAGCATTACCCGGCTCAGCGCGCAAGAAACCACATTGCAGGACCGGCTGGCGATTATTGAGAAGGGCTACAGGGCGCAATTCACCGCACTCGACACCATGATCAGTAGTCTGCAGCAAACCAGCAGCTTCCTGACCCAGCAGCTAGCCCAGCTGCAATCCAACAGAAATTAAACGGGAGAACAACCATGTTTGGCTCTAATAACCACGGTATAAATGCCTATGCCAGCATTGGCATCGAGACTGGTGTTGCGGCGGCTAGCCCGCACAAATTGATCACGTTGTTATACGAGGGGGCGATTACAGCCTGCCATAACGCTCTCGCGCATATGCGCGAAAACGATATCACCGCCAAAGGCGAAGCGCTGTCCAAGGCCATCATGATTATCGAAAACGGTTTGCGCATCAGCCTTGACATGAAAGCCGGAGGTGACATCGCCCTGAGCCTCGATGCGCTTTACGAATATATGAGCAATCGCCTTTTTACCGCCAACCTGAAAAACCAGGCCGAGCCCGTGGCGGAAGTCATCAAACTGCTCCATGAATTAAAAGGCGCATGGGAATCTATCGCCAATGCCACACCAGCAAGTGCGGCCAGTGTCTATGCCGCGCCCGAACAATTGAAAACTGCTGAGTACTACAGTCCAGCACTAGCCAGGGTATAAATAATGACGAGCCATGAAATTCTGTCCATGTACGAATCGGTCGCAGACCATACCGGCAAAATGCTGACCGCCGCAAAAACGCAGAACTGGGAGGAATTAACCAGGCTGGAAACTGCTTCTGCGCAATACATTCAAATACTGCACAATGCAGAAGAACTTGAACCGTTATCCGACACAGACCTGGGGAAAAAAATCGCCAGTATCAAAAAAATACTGGCGGATGACCGTGAAATCCGTCATCTGGTTGAGCCATGGATGGCCAGACTTTCTTCCATGCTGAACAGCAACGGCCAGGCACATAAACTATCGCAGGCATACGGGCAGGATAAGCCCGGTTAATCATGCTGCCCAAGTCTGTTGACATAGGCCGGATTCCCGTCGTAACGGCAGTCATCCCCGCCGCACCTGTCGCAGCCATTGGCGATCCCCGGGAAGAACAGGCACACCAAACCCAGCAATTTATTGTTGGGCAGCAATATCAGGCGCAGGTGATATCCCAGCTACGTGACAACAGCTTTATGCTAAATATCGGCGGCGTCGCGGCCAACGCGGTGTTCGCCGCAGCGGCCAAACCCGGGCAGATCCTGACCCTCACCTTTGTTGGTGCCACCCCCAAACCCAGCTTCGCCATCGTCCCGTCCGCCGACATCGGCTCAGGAGTCCAGACCCACCTGAGCGCGTCGGCAGTACTCATCAATCAATATTGGGATATTGCGCAACAAAAAGGGGCACCGCCCACTTTCCAGACCGCAGCAGTCATCACCCAATCGCCACATACGGCACCAGCCGCGATGGCTGCCAACCTTAAAGCCGCACTGGTACAAAGCGGGCTTTTTTATGAGTCGCATTTGGTCAATTTTGTCCTGGGTAAGCAATCCTCTGCTTCACTGCTGAGCGAACCGCAGAACCTGGCCAGACCCCTTTCCCTGCCTGCGCCTGCGATCGCGCCTCAAGCCCAGCTGCCCTCAGCAATCAACACCTATACCCAGCTCGCAAACAGCCTTGAAGTACACGCTGTTTTGCCGCCGCCAGCCACAACGGCTTTCACAGCACCTGCCAGCCTGCCCGCTGCAATAAGCGCGCTGGTGCCTGTACAGCTGGGCATACTTGAACACCAGGGCGTCGTCTGGCAGGGGCAGATCTGGCCCGGGCAGGAAATGCAATGGGAAATTCGCAGGCCAACGCTGCAGCACACAGAGCTGGCGAATGACGCATCCAGTCAAGAGCAAGACGCAGCGGACATGAGCGCCATCCACAGCCAGCTTGTCTTGCATTTGCCCAAGCTGGGCAAGATAGTGGCGCAGCTACAGATGCAGCATGGCAATATCAGCCTCAAAATAGACGCTGAAAACAGCAGCACAGCCGCTGCCTTGAAGCAGCAAAGCTGGCATTTGATTGAAAATCTGGAAAATGCCGGCCAGCCTTTAAACGTGTTTGCAGTCGCCCAGCATGACGCAACCGTTTAACCCCGCGCAACAAGCGATTGCCCTGGCTTATGAAACGGGCGACCTCGCGCCAAAAGTGGTGGCCAAAGGCCGGGGGTTAATCGCGGACCAGATTATTACAAGAGCGCGCGAACACGGCATATTTGTGCATGAATCGAAAGAGCTGGTCAGCCTGCTGATGCAGGTAGACCTGGATGATCACATTCCGCCGGCGCTGTATCAGGTGATTGCGGAGCTGCTGTCCTGGCTATACCAGCTGGAAGAGCAGCATGCGCCCGATAACATACTGCCTAAGCCCTGATAAAGGAGCAGGCCTTACACCTGCATATTCATGATGTCATGGTAAGCAGAGATGAGTTTATTGCGCACCTGGACGGTAGCCTGAAAAGAAATATTGGCCTTTTGCATGGAGATCATGACATCCGACAGGCTGACCTTATCGTCGCCCGTAGCGAAATCCTGGCTCAGTTTATCGGCCTGCAGCTGCGCATTATTGACCTGATCGAGCGAAGCCTTGAGTGCATCAGAAAAATCGACCCGTTGCGGCGCCTGCGTTTTATCCAGCAAGCTGGAGGGCACAACCCCGTTCACGCCCCCGGTGGGCTGGGCAGCCGCGGCTTTAAGCTGGGCCAGCATGGCTTCAATCCGGTTGGCATCAATCCCGCCTAATTTCATATGTTCCTCCTGGCCCTTTCCCGGCAACGGATTTTCACCCCGTCACGATAACATCCCCGCCGCCTGACTTATTGCTGATTAAAGTGGTGAAACCAGCTTTATTCCAGCATTTAAAAGCGCACGCTCCGCACATAATTGCAGTCATCTACCAACTGTGCGGCCTGCATACGCAACAATGATCAATACACCGGAAAATCCTGATGGCAGCAGCTGAAGAATCCCTGAACATGTTAGCCGGAGTTTCTAAATCCGCCATGAGCGCCAAGCTGCTTGTAGCTCTCGGCATTGCAGCCGTCATTGCCGCCATGTCCGTGGTCTGGTTGTGGAGCCAGCAGCCAGACTATCGGGTTTTATTTTCGAATTATTCCGATAAAGATGGTGGTGCGGTTGTCGCGGCCCTGGAGCAGATGAATATCTCCTACAAGTTTTCCGAAGGCGGCAGCGCGATCCTGGTACCGGCTGATCAGGTGCATGTAGCGCGCTTGAAATTAGCATCGCAAGGCCTGCCCAAAGGCGGCAATGTCGGTTTCGAGCTCATGGAAAACCAGAAATTTGGCATCTCCCAGTTTGTTGAGCAGGTGAATTTCCAGCGCGCGCTGGAAGGCGAGCTGGAGCGCAGCGTACAGTCCATCGCCGCAGTGCAGATGGCACGTATCCACCTGGCCCTGCCAAAAGCCTCGGTCTTTGTGCGCGATCAGCAAAAGCCCACTGCTTCGGTTCTGCTGAATTTGCATCCAGGCCGCACGCTGGATCCACAGCAGGTCAGCGCCATTGTGCACCTGGTTGCCAGCAGCGTACCCGACCTGCCCGCCGCCAATGTGACGATAGTCGACCAGAATGGCAATTTTCTTTCGGACAATAGCAAGCCAAATTCGCCTAACAATCTTGATCCATCACAGCTTAAATATGTAGAAGAAATACAGAAGAACATCGCCAGGCGTGTGGAATCCATTATCTCTCCCATTCTGGGTGCCAAGAATGTGCGCGCGGAAGCTAGCGCGGAAGTGGACTTTTCCAACAGCGAGCAGGCCGCTGAGATATATAAACCCAATCAGTCCGCAGACGCATCCGCCATTCGCAGCATGCAAACCAGCGAATCAAAAAGCAGCGCAGACAATACGGCCAGCGGCGTCCCCGGCGCACTATCCAACCAGCCGCCAGCACCTGCCAGCGCGCCCATAGTCAGCAACGCGCCCGCCGCCACTGCAGGCTCGACCGCCACCAGCCCGCCAGTCAATACGCAAAAAAACTCGACCACCAACTTCGAAGTGGATAAGACCATCCGCTATGTGCAGCAACCCATGGGCGGCATCAAGCGCCTGAGTGTTGCCGTAGTCGTCAATTTCAAACAGGTTGTGGGCAAGAATGGCAAAATCACCAACCGGCCGCTGACCGAAGCCGAGAAGAACCAGATCAGCGATCTGGCCAAGCAGGCTATGGGATTCAGCAAGGATAGAGGCGATACATTGAGCGTGGTAAATAGTGCTTTTGCTGATGCCGCACGCGAAATCATCCCTGAGCCGCCGCTGTGGAAACAGCCGGAAAATATCATTCTGGCAAAAGAAATGGGTAAATATTTGCTGGCGATTGGCGTGATGCTGATGCTATATCTGCGCCTGTTAAAACCGCTGCTGCGCAAATTAAATATGCCAGCAACAGCACCTGCGCTGCTTACTGCAGAAGGGCAACAGGATGCCCTGGTAACACTCGGCGCGAATGCAGAAGGACAGCAAATGCAGATTGCGCCTATTCCCAAAAACTATCAGGTGAACCTGGAAATAGCCAAGCAACTTGCCAAGGATAACCCCAAGATGGTAGCCAATGTCGTCACTGCCTGGGTAAGCGGCAATGAGTGATAACGGCATCATCCGCGGTGCGGTGCTCATGCTGGCGCTGGGTGAAGATGAAGCCGCCGAGGTCATGAAATATCTGGGCCCGCGTGAAGTGCAAAAGCTCGGCGCAGCCATGGCCACCATGAAAAGCATAGGTCATGAACAGGTCGAAAACGTATTAGGCCATTTCCTCACCGAGACGCAGCAGATCACGTCCATCGGCCAGGATTCTGACGAATACATCCGCACCGTGCTGACCAAAGCACTGGGCGACGACAAGGCCTCATCCCTGCTCACGCGGATTTTGCAGGAGCGTGATGCCAGCGGCATTGAAAGCCTCAAATGGATGGATGCGCAATCCGTGGCCGAGTTCATCCATAACGAGCATCCGCAGATCATCGCCACCATCCTCGTACACCTAGAACGTGACCAGGCCTCCGAAGTGCTGGGTTACTTTACCGAGCGCCTGCGCAACGATGTCATGCTCAGGATTGCCACGCTGGATGGCGTCAAGCCCACCGCGCTGCGCGAGCTCAATGATGTGCTGACAAAATTGCTCACCGGTAACGAAAACCTGAAGAAAAAACCCATGGGTGGCGTACGCGCAGCAGCGGAAATCATGAACTTCCTGCGCGGCGAGCATGAATCCAACGTCATGGACAACTTCAAGAACTATGACGCCGAGATGGCTCAAAAAATTCTGGATGAAATGTTCGTGTTCGACAACATCATCGACATCGATGATCGCGGTATCCAGATATTGCTGCGCGAAGTGCAATCGGATGCACTGATCGTCGCACTCAAAGGCGCTACGGTAGAGCTGCGAGAAAAGATTTTCAAGAACATGTCCACACGTGCAGCAGAAATGATGGCCGAAGACCTGGAAGCCAAAGGACCGGTGCGCCTCTCCGAAGTCGAAGCCCAGCAGAAACAGATCCTGCAGATCGTGCGCCGCCTGTCCGACGAGGGGCAGATCATGTTAGGCACCAACGCAGAAGATACCTATGTCTAGCATACTCATTCCGAAAGAACAGGAAACCGCTTACGAACGCTGGGAAATGGCGTCATTCCCGGATCGTAGGCAAAAAGGTACGGACGTGCCTGCCCCAAAAAATACCGCAGGCAATCCCGAGCAAATCGCTTTGGTCATGGAAAATGCGCGCAAGGAAGGCTATGTGACGGGCATGCGTGCGGGCTATGCAGCGGGCCTCGAGCAAGGCGCGGAAGCGGTTGCAGCGCAGGAGCAAAAAATACTGGAGCTGACGACAGCTTTCAGCACGGCGCTGGAACAAGCCGATGAAGCGATTGCGGAACACCTGGTGGCACTGGCCATGGATATTGCCAAGGCCATGCTGAAAACCACGCTCAAAGCCCAGCCTGAACGCATCCTGGAACTGGTAAGAGCCGCCATCCACGAGCTGCCAGCCAGCCAGCAGCATGTAACGTTTTTCCTGCATCCGGAAGATGCCACCATCGTGAAGCAACTCGCTGCCGAGGACATTGCAAAAGGCAGCTGGCGCATTGCCACAGACCCGCATATCGAGCGCGGCGGCTGCCGTGTGGAAACCGCCAGCAATCAGGTGGATGCCACCCTATCCGCCCGCTGGCAGCGTATTGCCGAGGCTCTGGGCCAACCCGCGGACTGGCTGGCGCCATGAGCGATAAGCAGCTTCATCACCAGCGCTGGCAAGGCTATTTGAGCGACTGCAATGCCATACTCGGCATTACCGAACCGCTCGAAATATCAGGCCGCGTGACCCGCTTGACCGGGCTGGTAATGGAAGCGGTAGGCCTGAAGCTTGCCATCGGCAGCGCCTGCATTATCCCGTTACCCGATGGCACCAGAATAGAGGCGGAAGTCGTTGGCTTTGACGGTGACCGCCTGCTGCTCATGCCGCAAAGCACGGTTGAAGGTGTTGTCCCCGGTACACGCGTTTTCCCTTTGCAGTTGATGGAACCACCGCCTAAATACGGGCAAGTGCGCTACCCCAAGAGACGCGCGGAAGACCGTGCGCGTCACTTGCCGGTAGGCGACAAGCTGCTCGGACGCGTGCTGGATGGCGCAGGCCGCCCACTAGATCAACTGGGCCCGCTCAACGCCAGCCACAGCACCTCATTGAATGCACGCGTACTGAATCCGCTTGAGCGCGCGCCGATCAGCGATGTACTGGATGTAGGCGTGCGCGCAATCAATAGCATGCTGACCGTTGGCCGCGGCCAGCGCATGGGCTTGTTTGCAGGCTCCGGCGTAGGCAAAAGCGTACTGTTGGGCATGATGGCGCGCTACACCACGGCAGATGTCATTGTCGTAGGCTTGATAGGCGAACGCGGACGTGAAGTGAAAGAGTTTATTGAGCAGATTCTCGGTGATGCCGGCCTGGCGCGTTCCGTAGTAGTGGCTGCTCCGGCTTATGCACCGCCGCTATTACGCTTGCAAGGCGCAAGCTATGCCACTGCCATCGCCGAATATTTCCGCGATCAGGGCAAGCATGTGCTGCTGATTATGGATTCCCTCACGCGCTACGCCATGGCCCAACGCGAGATTGCGCTGGCCATAGGCGAGCCGCCTGCCACCAAAGGCTATCCGCCCTCCGTGTTCGCCAAGCTGCCCAACCTGGTAGAACGTGCTGGCAACGGCAAAACAGGTGAAGGTTCGATCACCGCGTTTTATACCGTACTGACAGAAGGCGATGACCAGCAGGACCCAATTGCAGATGCCGCACGCGCGATCCTCGACGGGCATATCGTCTTGAACCGTACCCTGGCTGAAGGCGGCCATTATCCGGCAATCGATATCGAACAATCCATCAGCCGTGCCATGCACAACATCACCAGCACACATCACCAGAAACTGTCGCGCAAGCTCAAGCAGCTGTACTCGCGCTATGCGCGCAATGTGGACCTGATCAATGTCGGCGCTTATGAAGCGGGTAGTGACAAAGTGCTGGATGAAGCGATTGCCAAGCATGAACAGCTTATTACCTTTTTGCAGCAGGATATTGCAGACCGCGCGGGCATGGACGAAAGCCTGGACCAACTGAAAACCCTGTTTAACGAAATACCCCATTGAAATACTACCGTGATCAGACCAGCCAACTAAAAGATGAACTCAGATGAACTCACCTAGTGCGCTTAACATGCTGGTCCAGCTAGCCGCCGATGCATCATCCATGGCGGCAAAAAAACTGGGCGCAGCCATCAAATATCTGGAAGAAAACCAGTCCAAGCTCGCCATGCTGCTGAGCTATCGCCAGGATTATGCGACACGCCTGCACGGCCAGCTGCAGAATGGCCTAAGCGCAAGGGAGCATCAAAATTACCAGAGCTTCCTGGGCAAGCTGGATCAGGCTATTCGCGGTCAGAATGAAATTGTCGAATCCGGCAAGCAGCAGGTCGAGCAGCAGCGCCTATCCCTGCTGCAGAGCGAACGCAAAAAATTATCCTACGGCGTATTAGTCAACCGTTCGGAGAAAAAATACCAGTTGCTTGAATCAAAGAAAGACCAGAAAGCAATGGATGAACATGCGATGCGGTCAAGAAGGCCCAATCCGCGCTAGGTGGACGCCATATACAAGCCGGGCACCATACAAACCATACTGACAGGCCATTAATATGCAGACATCATCCCTACAACCATCGCCATTAACCACCTTGACGCCTGCTGTCAGCAGCAAAACCGGCAATGGCGTAAACGAGGCCAAAGCTGCAGGTTCGTCATTCCAGGATGCGATAGCGCGTCAGGTGAATAAAACCACCGTCGTAGAGCAGCAACCGACCTCTGCACGGACAGAGCTTAATAAGCCACAGAAGCCTCAAAACAAGCCTGCAGCCAGCGCAGATAAAGCAACGCAGCAGGACAGCGTCGCACCAGCAGAGGTGGCTGAGGCTCCCGCCCAAGCAGACGCATTGGACCAGACCAATATATTTCTAGCGCTAGCACATGGCGCGCAAGAGGCGAAAGATGTTAAGTCTGCCGAAGCTGATCCGGCTCTTGATACAGATGCAAGCCAGGACAGCGATCTGCTGGCAGCGGCAGTAGCACTTGTACCGATAGCACCGCCTACCCCCGCTATTTCTGCAGTTGCCGGACAGCAAGCTGTCGATGACGCAGCGGCTGCAATAAACACAGCTGCGTTCGCGGGCAGTCCCGGATCGATTGCCAAGACGGATTTACGTAACGTCATGGGCACAGGTAAACCCAGAGTTCAGCCCGTAAATATCGATGCCGCGGAGCGTGAGATCCCTGCCGCTCATACGCAGGCCAATACACAAGCCGCCGCTCTTGCCGTTCCGGCAACGGGTGCTGCTACAAGCAAATCCGAACTGGCGTTGGCCATGCATGGCGCGGAGAAATCCATGCTGCCGGATAGCACGGCAAAATCGGCATCTGATGTGATACCAACTGGCTCAGGTGTATTTTCCTTATCTGCACAGGCTAGCGTGTCAGCAGCAGCGCACAGCGTTGACAGCGCCAATGAGATCAAGGCGGCGCCTGGATCCCAAGCCTGGAATCAAGCCGTGGGCAATAAAATTGTGTGGATGGTAGGCAATGCTGAGCAATCTGCATCCCTCACGCTCAACCCGCCCGGCTTGGGCCCGTTGCAGGTCATAATCAAGATGCAGAATGACCAGGCAAACACCACTTTCATCTCAGCGCATCAGGAAGTCCGGCAGGCTCTGGAAGCTGCCCTCCCCACCTTGCGCAACATGATGCATGATGCGGGCATTAGCCTGGGTCAGACCAGTATCAACATGGGCAACCCCCAGCAGCAGAATTTCCAGGAAGCGGGCCATCAACAGACTGCCAAGCCAGCGGCAGATCCGGCTAACGCCGCTATGACCGGGCTTTCATCTGCCCCTGCACCGGCATACACAGGACGCGTCAGCCATGGCCTGGTGGACACTTTCGCCTAGGACAAGCTCAGAATAAGCAGCGAGGTGGCACTTCAAGCATGCTCATGACCTCATGGGCGCATATTTTCTCGTTTATCCATAGGTGCCTGCGCGCGTGTTCTAAGCTGCAATTAAGGGCACATTCACATCTCTGTTCGACACATCCTGACGGGCACTTTTTTCTCATAATTCATGACTATACAACAAGCAGAAATCCCTTAAGGCAATCAGATGGCGCAAGCAAACCCTACTCCAGAAGCTGTACCGGTAAAGTCCAGGAAAAAAGTATTGCTTCTGGCAGCCGTATTGGTGGCAGTCGTGATCGCTGGTGCCGGCGGGGCATGGTATATGCTCCAGCAGAAAAGCCATCATGCAGAAGCTAAACATGAGACGCCCAAGCCGTCTGTCTTCGTAAACCTCGATACCTTCACGGTCAACCTGCAGCCTGATCCCAATGAACAATTCCTGCAGGTGGATATAGCACTGCAGGTGGCGGACCAGGAGCAGGTTGACCTCATCAAACTGGAAATGCCCAAGGTGAGAAACCGGTTGCTGCTGCTGCTGTCAAGCAAAAAATCCTCGGAAATTTCCAGCATCAAGGGTAAGAATCAACTGACTGAGGAGATCATCGCCCAAATCAATCAGCCCTTCTCCCCCAAAGCCAAGGGTCAAAATTTGCTGGGCGTATTTTTCACCTCGTTCGTCATCCAGTAAGCCTGTCATGGCCGACAATTTTCTATCCCAGGAAGAAGTCGACGCCCTGCTCAAGGGGGTGGGTGACGATCAGGATGATGGCCCGGCAGAGGTCGATCCCCATGCTGTGCGCAATTACAACCTTGCAACGCAGGAACGTATTGTCCGTGGGCGCATGCCCACCCTGGAGATTATCAATGAGCGTTTCGCGCGCCTGCTGCGCATAGGCCTGTTTAATTTCCTGCGCCGCAGCGCCGAAGTCTCGGTGGGTCCCGTACGTATTTCAAAATACAGCGAATTCATCCGCAACCTGGTGGTGCCGACCAACCTCAACCTGGTACAGATGAAGCCACTGCGCGGCACCTCGCTGATGGTGTTCGATCCCGGCCTGGTATTCCTCATAGTCGACAATATGTTTGGCGGGGATGGCCGGTTTCATACGCGCATTGAAGGGCGCGACTTTACCCAGACCGAGCAGCGCATTATTCAAAAGGTGCTGGAGATCGTTTTCGAGACCTATGCCAAGTCATGGGAACCGGTGTACCCGGTAGAGTTCGAGTACATCCGCTCCGAGATGAATACCCAGTTTGCCAATATCGCAACGCCAAATGAAGTAGTCGTGGCTACCACATTCAATATCGAGCTGGGCGCAGCTGCCAGCGGCGAGATTCACTTCTGCATTCCCTATGCGACGATAGAGCCGATCCGCAACCTGCTCACTTCCAGTCTGCAAGGTGAGGTCCTGGGCGCAGACAAGCGCTGGGTACGTTTGATCACCCAGCAAATCCAGAGCGTGGATGTCGAACTGGTAGCCGAACTGGGCAAGGCGCGCATGCAGCTGGGAGACATACTCAAGATGAAAGTCGGGGATATTATCCCGCTGAGCATTCAGGAAAATATCGAAGCCAAGGTTGATGGCATACCGGTGATGCAATGCAAGTACGGCATATTCCACGGGCAATACGCATTGCACGTGGAAAAAATGCTGAGGGCCAATTCCAGTGAATATATTAAAGGAGAGCCACATGACGACTGATCAAAACCTGGAGAGTGATTCCCAAGCTGTAGAGGATGACTGGGGTGCCGCCATGGCTGAGCAAACTCAGGCAGAATCCGCTGCACTGCAGACCCAGACTGACACCCAGCCCGTGTTCAAGGAATTTTCCGGTAAAAACAAACTCACGGAAACACAGAACGACATCGATTTCATCCTGGACATTCCGGTTCAGCTCACAGTTGAATTAGGTCGCACCAAGATTGCCATTAAAAATCTTTTACAACTGGCCCAGGGCTCGGTAGTCGAGCTCGATGGCATGGCTGGCGAACCTATGGACGTGCTGGTGAACGGCTGCCTGATTGCACAGGGCGAGGTCGTGGTGGTGAACGATAAATTCGGCATTCGCCTGACGGATATCATCACCCCGGCTGAGCGCATCCGCAAGCTGAACAAATGAGCTGGAATGCATTAGCCGCATCCCCCGCCGCAGCCGGGCGCTATGCACTGCCTTGGCTGTTATTGCTGGGCAGCGAGGCGCTGGCCAGTGAAAACGCCACACCATCTTCCATCGGCATGCTGTTGCAGGTGCTGCTCAGCCTCGCCATCGTACTCGGCCTGCTGGCGCTAGGCGCATGGGGCCTCAAGCGCTTCAATAGCGGTTATAGCCAGCAGCACGCAGTAGCAAAAATCGTAGGCGGCGTGAGCGTAGGTAACCGCGAACGCGTGGTGGTGGTGGAAGTGGCCGACCAGTGGATAGTAGTAGGCGTTGCCCCTGGCCAGGTGCGCGGAATCGCCACCCTGCCAATCAAGGCCGGCTTTATGCCTGACACGGCGCAGGCAGCATCCATACACGCAATGGCGGCGCCTGCCAAAACTTTTGGCAGCTGGCTTAAACAAACGCTAGATAAATCCAGTGGCAGATAATTCGGTACCCAATAATCCAATGCAAGCGCAACTAACCGTCCATACCCTGTGTACCTGGCTCGCTGCACGCATGCCCAGGCCGACCCTATCCAGACTGGCGGTGTGGGCTGTAGTAACGGGGCTGGCCGGCCTGTCGCTGAATGCTGCCGCGGAATCTGCCGGGCTCAACATTTTAAGCGCTACCCCTGCTGGCGGCGGCGGTCAGAACTATTCCTTGAGCATACAGACACTGATCCTGCTCACCTCACTGTCTTTCCTGCCGGCAGCATTGCTCATGATGACCGGGTTTACCCGCATCATTATCGTGCTGTCGCTGTTGCGTCAGGCGCTAGGCACCCAGTCTGCCCCCTCCAATCAGATACTGATAGGGCTGGCATTATTCCTGACTATGTTCGTCATGGGGCCGGTGTTCGACAAGATCTATACCGACGCCTACCAGCCCCTGACTGAAAACAGGATATCGATGCAGGCAGCGTTGGAAAAAGGCGTCGCCCCCCTCAAGGCCTTCATGCTGAAACAAACACGGGAAACTGACCTTGCGCTATTCGTCAAAATGTCGAATACGCCCGCCTTGCAAACGCCGGAGGATGTACCGCTGCGCGTGCTGATTCCAGCCTACATGACCAGTGAGCTGAAAACAGCGTTCCAGATCGGGTTTGCCATTTTCATTCCATTTCTGATCATCGACATGGTGGTGGCCAGCGTACTCATGTCCATGGGCATGATGATGGTTTCGCCATCCATCGTCTCCCTGCCATTCAAACTGATGCTGTTTGTACTGGTCGACGGCTGGCACCTGCTGCTCGGCTCACTGGTACAAAGCTTTTACTAGGACAGGCCATGACTCCGGAAAGTGTGATGGATATGGGCCGCCAGGCCATGGAAGTGACCTTGCTGGTCGCCGCGCCCATGCTGCTGGTCGCACTGCTGATCGGCTTGATTGTGAGTATTTTTCAGGCAGCTACGCAAATCAATGAAACTACGCTGTCATTTATCCCCAAGCTCATCGGCATCTTTGCCGCGCTGGTGATCGCCGGGCCATGGATACTGTCTATCATGCTGGATTATATGCGGCATGTATTCACCAGTATCCCCGGCATGGCGGGCTAAACAGGCAGCCATGATTTCCATCAGCAGTGAGTTGCTGCAGGCCTGGATCAGCGGCTTGCTCTGGCCGCTGACCCGCGTGCTGGGATTGATTGCCGTATCTCCCATACTGGGCCATCCTGCCCTCCCGCCCACTGTCAAGTTGGGGCTGGGTTTAATGTTTACTCTGATTGTCATCCCGACGATGCCGGCACCACCTGTGGTGGATCTCATGTCGCTGCAAAGCTTGCTGATTTTATTGCAGCAGCTCATTATCGGCGTAGCAATGGGTCTTACTGTGCGCATCGCTTTTGCCGCCGTGGAACTGGCTGGACAGTTGAGCGGCATGACCATGGGCCTGGGTTTCGCCAGCTTTTATGATCCGCAGTCACAAGGGCAATCTACTGCCATCAGCCAGCTTTTCGGGTTACTGGCCATGCTGCTTTTCCTGGTGATGAATGGGCATTTGCTTCTATTCTCGGCACTGGCCGAAAGTTTCAGCACGCTGCCGATTCAAGCCACGGCAACCGGCGGATTCAGTGTCGTCCGCGTCTTCTCATGGGGTGAAAAAATATTCAGCGCTGGCGTGCAACTAGCATTGCCTGTCATCGCCGCGCTGCTCATGACCAATATCGCGCTGGGCATCCTGTCACGCACCGCGCCACAACTTAATTTGTTCGGCATTGGATTCCCGGTCACCTTGATCATAGGCTTTCTGGCAATCGCCATGGCACTGCCGGGCATGACGGCGCCACTGAGTCAGCTGTTTGTTGAAGCCATCAATGCGGTCAGACAGCTAGGAACACCTGTGCTGCCGGCGCTATAAGGTTTAGATCAGATTAAAAAGAGAAAGCCCGACGACTTTCACAAAAGACTTTTGCGCGGCTTCCAAAGTCATTTGTTGCTGCGATAGTTGCGAAATGGCTTTGGTATAGTCCAGGGATTGGTAGTCAGACAAGGCTTGTGCGTATTGAATATCTCTATCCTGACCGGATACATCCAGTGCATCCAGCTCTTTCAATCGCGAGCCCATGGCAGCACGTACAGTCAATACCGCATCAGCCGCACCCTGCAGGCCAGTGCTGGCCGTAGCTAGGCCAGCGCTCAGTGCAGCGGATTCTGCCGGTGTGGTTACTGGCGTTTCCAGCAAGGTGATCAGATCCGTCATCGTCTTGAACACGTCCTGGCCATTAGCCTGAAAAATATTGTCGCCCGTTTCACTCACCGCCATCTGCCGCGACGCAGAAACCTGCACCATGCGCTGCCCCTGGTCGCCATTGTATTGGGTGCCAGTTGCAGTTTTGGCATAGGGGGCAGTCTTCGTTTGGTATCCGGAAAATAGTCGATTACCGCCACCATCCGAGGTATTGGCCAAGCCTATCAGCTCATCCAGGTTGCCACGTAACTCGGTAGCTAAAAACCCCCGCTGGGTATCGCTATAGGTCCCATTTCCAGCGCTGACTAAAGTGGACTGGACGGAAGTCAGCAGGTCACTGATATTGGACAGTGTGGATTCAGTGATGCTGAGTTGGCGCTTGACTGTCTGGCGGTTATTGGCAAATTGGGTATTAACGCTTTGCGCCTGCGTAATCTCAAGGGCGCGCGCAGCCGCCACCGGATCATCTGACGGGCTCAGAATCCGGCGCCCGGTCGAGAGTTGCTGCTGCAGTTTCACCATATCAGATTGCAAATCACCGAGCCGGGAGGTGCCAGACTCAAAAATTGTATTGGTACTGATGCGCATAATGAGGTGCCCTTATTGTTTCAGGTTAAGCAAGACGTCAAAGAGCTGGCTGGCAATCTGCATCATTTTTCCCGCAGCCTGGTAGGCTTGCTGATAGCGTAAAAGATTGGTCGCTTCTTCATCGAGATTCACACCGGATTCCGACTGCTGCGCTGCGACTGCCTGCGTAAGCAAGGTTTTTTCAGCAGCATCGTTGACCTGCAATTCATGTGTTTTGTTACCTACGGTGCTGACCAGCTGGCCATAGGCGCCACCATAGCTGGTGGTGCCGCTATTCATGGTATTGGCGGTTTGCAATGCGGTAAGCAATAGCGCATTGCGATTGTCTCCGGTGCCGTTGGCGGCATTGAGCGAAATTGTAAACTGATCGGTATCGTTAGGCGTACCGCTGAGCTGCACACTGAGGCCGGAAAAGCTGATGCTGGCACCTGCCGTGTAAGGCACCGCACTGCCTGCAGGGTAAGTAGTGCTAGTGCTGCCGACCTTGACGGTAATCGGCGCTGCTGCAGGGAATCCGCTCAAGGTGCCGCCAGTGCCATCATAGGTCAGGGTTACCGCAGATGTCAGCGGATTGGTTGTATAGGTGCTATCCAGTACCGGTGCGGTAATGATGCCGGTACCGGTGTTGCTCGTGGCTGACACGCTGCTCAATACCGCGCCCCCAACCGCAATTTTTGTAATATCGGACAAGGCCAGAGAGAATGCCGAGGTTCCGTTGGCAGTGGGCTGAATCAGATAATCATCACCGCTGGCCATGGCGCCGGAACCTAGCTTGAAAGTCAGGCCATCCAGCGATTGCGGCAAGCTGGCAAAGCTTTGCGCAGCGCCGTTATCAAGCCGGGTAATCGTGTAGTTGGCGCCATCGTATTGCAAGCGGTAATCGCTAGTTGTCAGGGATTTTGCATCCGTGATATCAGCCAGCACTGCGGCGTTGCCTGTGTTGTTGCTGCTCGCATTCACCACAGCCGAGGGTGTGCTAAAGAACAGCCCACCAGCGCTGCCGCTGGCATCCTGCGCCTGTTGATGCTGCTCGTTGAAGCTCTGCGCCATGACTGTAGCAATGCGCCCGAGCTGATTCTGAATATTGTCGAGCGAATTATTGCGAAACTGGATCAGCCCGCCGATGTTGCCGCCCGGGAGGCTGTCGGCACTCAGGATGGTCGAATTGTTTTTGGTCTGGTAAGCAACCTCCAGACGAGTGCCATCAGTCGGCGAGCGCTGGATGGCCAAGGAAAAAGTCTGTTTGCCCACCACCAGCGGTAAGCCATTACCAACAAACACACTATAGCTGCCGCCATCCTGCCGTACCACGCTGGTTTTGATTTCCTTGCTCAAATCACTCACGAGCAGATCGCGCTGATCCATCAAATCATTGGGCGGATTGCCCGTGGCGCTCGTGGCTTTTTCAATGACATCGTTCAGTTGCCCGATCTGTTTGGCATAGGCATTTACCAGGTCTACGCTGGTAGTGATCTGGCTGTTAACGCCCTGACGGATTTCATCCAGGCGCCCATCCAGGCTATGGAATCGCTCGACCAATGAACTGGCTGAGGAAAGCGTAGCCTGACGGGCTGAGGCGTCGTTAGGATTGGAAGACAAATCCTGCAGGCTCGCAAAGAAATCCTGCACAACAGGAGATAGGCCCGCGGTCGTATCAGACAATAAATTATCGATCTGCTTCATTTGCGCGGCATAAGTACTGGTTGCGTTACTTAGCGACTGACTGCTTATCACCTGATTATTCAGCAGCTCGCTATATATACGCTTGATCGTATTGATCTGCGTGCCCTGTCCGACGTAGCCATAGCCGAAGTTCTGTGCCTGTGCCGCGCCCTGCACGACTACTTGGCGGGTGTAGCCAGGGGTGGAAGCATTGGCAATGTTGTGGCCTGTGGTGCTTAGCCCCACTTGTGCCGCGTTTAAAGCGCTGATGCCGATACTAAGGATGCTGGTTGCCATAATTTATACCTGGTCGTGTAATGTATTTACGGCCGTTGGCGCGAAAACTTTAGGTTGATCAGGCAGTAGAAACCTGCTGAATCACCTGACGCAACTTGTCAGCGTAGTTTGGATCTGTGGCATAGCCTGCTTTTTGCATGGCTTGGGCATAAGCCGTGGCATTCTGGGCATTTGCAATCAGCGGTTCATAGCGTGTATTTTTTTGCAGCATGTTGGCGAAGTCGCGGAAGGAATCGGCATAAGAGTCGTAAGCACGGAATTTTTCGATTCTTTGCTGGCGCACCCCGCTCACATACTCCGAGGTAAGGGCTTCCACTACCTTGCCTTTCCAGCCTGCTGTTGCCTTGATGCCAAACAGGTTATAACTGGTTGCGCCATCCTTGCCTCTAATCTCGCGCCTGCCCCAATTACTCTCAAGTGCAGCCTGGCCGACGATGAAATTGGCAGGGATGCCTGTTTCCCGGCTTGCCGCCTCGGCATGCACGGCCACTTGCTGCTGGAATGCCTTCACGTGCACAGGCGCTTGTGAACGCAACGCTGGTGCCGAGTTGCTCGCTACGGCCTCTGCTGGTGCCGAGCTTCTCGCTACGGCCTCTGCTGGTGCCGAGCTTCTCGCTACGGCCTCTGCTGGTGCCGAGCTTCTCGCTACAGCCTCTGCTGGCGCCAAGCTGCTCGCTACAGCCTCTGGTTTAACTGGCACAGTGTTGCCAGTCACGGCATGGGCCGACACTACCGCCCTATTCGACAATTGACGCGTCAATGCGTCAGCCAGACCTATACCGCGTGAGGCCAGTGTCTGGCTCACCTGCTGATCCAGCATGGAGGTGTAGGTTTTAGTTTGTTCGCTGTCAAACAAACCGCCGTCCATAGTGGCATCGTGCATGCTCTTCAACATCATGTTCAGAAACATGGCCTCGAACTGTGTAGCCGTGGCTTTGAGTGCTTCCGGCGAACCCTGCTGGGCCGCCCGGCGTAATTTACCCAGGCCGTTAGCGTCGAGCGCCAGGCCTCCTGCTAGCTGATCCTGGGCTATAGCGCTGATGTCGGCTTTCAAGTTGGCACCTAGATGATTTCCAGTTCTGCGCGCAATGCACCGGCACTCTTCATGGCCTGCAATATCGCAAGCAGGTCCTGCGGCGTCGCACCGATCGCATTCAGCGCCTTCAGCACTTCAGCCAGCGAGGTGCCGGCTTTAAGCATGACCACCTGCCCGGGTTCTTTATTAATTTCGATCTGCGAGCGCTGAGTGAATACCGTAGTGCCATTCGACAAGGGTCCGGGCTGGCTGATGACGGGGTCGGTAGTGATAATCACGGAAAGGCTGCCATGCGCGACCGCGCAGGTATCCAGCGTTACTGCCTGATTCATGACTACCGAACCGGTTCTGGCATTGAGGATGACTTTGGCAGCAGCTGCGGCGGGGGTGATGCTGATGCTTTCCAGCGCGCCGAGAAAGGCCACGCGCTCTTCGGCACGCAATGGCGTGCGCACCTGGATGACACGGCCATCCTGTGCTACCGCAGTGGTTGCGCCAAAACGGCGGTTGATAGCATCCACCACCAAGCTTGCCGTGGAGAAATCACTTTCATTTAATTCAACATTGATGCTATCGCGTTGGGTAATCACGCTAGGCAAGGCGCGTTCAACTGTTGCGCCAGCCGAGATGCGGCCTACATCCAGATGATTAATCTGGGCTTTGCTGCCATTCGCCGCTGCGCCCGCCCCGCCCACCAGCAAATTACCTTGCGCCATGGCGTAGATTTGTCCATCTGCGCCTTTCAAAGGCGTCATCAGCAACGTGCCGCCGCGCAGACTCTTGGCATTACCCATGGACGACACGGTCACATCCAGCGTCTGGCCGGGCTGGGCAAATGGCGGCAGGGAACTGGTGACCATGACCGCAGCAACATTCTTGAGCTGCAGATTGGTGCCCACCGGCAGGTTCACGCCCATCTGCTGCATCATGCTGATGATGCTTTGCACGGTAAACGGCGTTTGTGTAGTCTGGTCGCCGCTGCCATCCAGCCCCACTACCAGGCCGTAACCAATCAACTGGTTCTGCCGCACGCCCTGGATTGAGGCCATGTCCTTCAGGCGTTCAGCGTGGCTGGGGCTAGCCAGCATGCAGCTGGCAATTAAAGTAAGGGTGATGGTTAAGAACTTGCGCATGAGGTAATGATCACAAAGGTATAAAGCTCAGGAAAAAGCGGGTCAGGATGGAAGCAATCTGGGCAGCGTCTATACGGCTATTGGTACGGTATTCCACGCGTGCATCAGCTACCCGCGTGGATGACACGACATTACCAAGGGCAATGTCATTGGGATTGACCACACCCGAAAAGCGTACAAATTCGGCTCCATGATCCAGCGCTATCTGCTTTTCACCGCTCACTACCAAATTGCCGTTGGCCAGCACTTCAATTACGGTCACACCTATGATGCCAGTAAAGTTGTTACTCGATGAAGTCGCGGCTTTATCGTCGTATTTATTGGCAGAGTCTGCCCCAAAAGTAGCACGTGGAACTGGTGAGCCAAACGAGGATGCAATGGAGGCAGCGACTGAGCCATTCTTATTGGCAGAGCTCGCGCCCTGTTTAGCCGCAGTCGTGTTTTCGTTAATATTGATGGTCAATATATCGCCCTTGAGGCGTGCGCGCCGGTCTTCAAATAGCGGACGGTAAGCCGCCGTCTGAAAAATGGCACCACTACTGGCCGCAGAGGCAACAACAGGCTCGGGCCTGGCCGTCAGCGGCGTTTTGACTATGGTTTCCGGCGTCGTGGCACACGCCGTTAATACCACTGCCAGGCTGGCAGCCAACCACGCCAACAAGCGCTTAGCGGTAAGACTGTGTGCCATAGTTATCAGAGCTGCGCGAGCTTTTGCAGCATTTGGTCTGAGGTGGTGATCGCCTTGCTATTAATTTCATAAGCGCGCTGCGTCTGGATCATGTTGACCAGTTCTTCCACCACGTTCACGTTTGAAGTTTCCACATAACCTTGTGTCAACAAGCCAGTACCGTTCGTGCCCGGGGTATTGGTGTTAGGCGTGCCGGAGGCTGCAGTTTCAACAAACAGGTTCTCGCCCTTGGCCAGCAAGCCAGCGGGATTAATAAAAGTAGCCAGCTGCAATGTGCCTACTTGCACAGTCGAGGTGGAACCCGGCTGGGTAATTGTTATTGTGCCGTCACGGCCCACGGCCATGCTTTGTGCATCTGCCGGAATTGTGATGGAAGGCTGGACCACAAACCCGCTGGAAGTGACCAGCTGGCCCTGGCTGTCTACCTGGAATGAACCATCGCGGGTATAAGCCGTTGTGCCATCGGGCAGCAACACCTGGAAAAAGCCTGAGCCCTGAATGGCAACATCCTTGTCATTGGAGGTTTGCTGCAAATTGCCTTGGGTAAAAATACGCTCGGTAGCGACCGGCCTTACCCCGGTGCCAAGTTGCAGGCCCGATGGCAGTTGTGTCTGCTGGGAAGACTGGGCACCAGGCTGACGAATGTTCTGATAGAGCAAATCCTCAAATACGGCTCTGGAGCGCTTGAAACCATTCGTGCTGACGTTGGCCAGATTGTTGGAAATCACGTCCATTTGCGTCTGCTGGGCGTCAAGGCCAGTTTTGGAAATCCAGAGTGAGCGTATCATTTTATTGCCTTTTAAAAGCCTTGCAGTTCATCGAAACCAGCCATCTACGGCTATGCTAGCGCGTATTCCATTAACTCAAACTGAGGAGTTGGCCGGCTTTACTGGCGTTATTCTCAGCGTTTTGCATTAATTTCATTTGCAAATCGAACTGGCGCCCCAGGTTGATCATATTCACCATAGCCTCAATCACATTAACGTTGCTGCTCTCCAGCGCGCCGCCAACGATATTGACTGTGGCATCAGCCTCGGCAGGCTGGCCATCCTTGGTTTTGAACAGGCCATCGGCTCCGCGCACCAGGTTTTCCTCTGGCGGATTGACCAGCTTCAAACGCCCGAGCACATTAACAGCACCCGGCTTGGTTTCATTGGATACCGACGAGACGGTGCCATCTTTCGCAATGCTAATCGTCACGTCGGGAGGGATACTGATAGGGCCGCCATCACCCATCACATTGAGTCCGCTCTGCGTCTGCAACTGGCCGTTTTCACTGATCTTCAGCGAGCCGTTACGGGTATAGCCCTCGGAGCCATCGTCAAGGCTTACCGCAAACCAGCCTTGACCCTGAATTGCCACATCAAGATCACGATTGGTGGCCTGGATGGCGCCGGGGGTAAAGTCCGCACCTACGGTGGCATCCACCACAAAAGCCCGCGTTGGTAATGCCGTGCTTACAATCGGCACCGCACGGAATGTATCAATCTGTGCGCGAAAGCCGGTGGAAGTGGCATTGGCCAGGTTGTGCGAATTGGTGGCCTGCTGTTCAAGAATATGCTTGGCGCCGCTCATGGCGGTATAAATCATGCGGTCCATATGATGTCTTTCAGGATAATTCCGCCCACGCTATCAACGCAGGTTGACCAGCGTCTGCAATACCTGGTCCTGGGTTTTGATGGTTTGCGCATTGGCCTGGTAGTAACGTTGTGCGGTAATCATGTTCACCAGTTCAGCCGTAAGGTCGACATTCGAGTCTTCCACCGCCATGGACTGCAACACACCCATCGTGCCGGTGCCTGGCGTACCCACCAATACCGTCCCTGAGTCTGCAGTCTCGGCCCAGGCGTTATTGCCCAGTGACATCAAGCCATTCGGATTGGCAAAACTGGCGAGCACGACCTGGCCTAAAGTTGATGACTGGCCATTGGTATAGCGACCAAAAATGGTGCCATCAGCGCCAAAATCAAAGCCGGATAGCCGTCCCGAGGTGTAGCCATCTTGCGACAGACTACTGACGCTAAAAGCTGAGCCAAACTGGGTAGCTCCAGAAAAATCCAGTGCGACGGAAACCGCACTTGCGCCAGCAGGAGTAAAGTTCACGGTTGGAGCCGCTGGCGTAACCGTAGGCTGCACCCCTGTTCCGCTAAACGAGAACTGTGCCGTTGCTACTGGAGCAGCGGGTGGCGTATAAGCGGTCGGGGTGCTGTCTACAGTGGTGTAGACATCCCATTGGCCTGCCGCTGTTTTCAGGAAGAAGGCTTGCAGCGTATGAGAGTTACCCAGACTATCAAAGACTGAGACTGAGGTGGAATGGCTATACGTTGTAGGATCGGCCGGATTAAAACTCGCAGGAGTTAACGCGGTATCACCCGCATCCAGGTTCATTAGGCCGACTACACTTTGAGTAGCGGCAGGTGGTAAATCAGAAGTATTAATACTTAATTCTACCGGGCTGCCAGTGGAAAGTTGTCCTTGTGTATTTACACCATACCCTGTCAGGCGCTTACCTTCAGCATTCACAATATAGCCGGTCTTATCCAGCTGAAACTGGCCGTTACGGGAATAAGTCACGTTCCCGTTATTGCTCATGCGAAAAAAACCACCACCATTAATCGCAATATCCAGGGAGTTGTTGGAGCTGGTGATATTGCCTTGGCTGAACTGCTGCTGCACTTTGGAAACCTTGGTACCGATACCAACCTGGGAAGCGCCGCCGCCGCTCAGGGAGTTCGCATAAACATCAGCAAAATTCGTTTGCGATTGCTTGAACCCCACCGTATTTGCGTTTGAAACGTTGTTGCCGATGACCTCAAGACTTTTAGATGCCGCATTAAGTCCACTTAAGCCTTGCTGGAAACTCATACCGTTCTCCTTAAATGCCGTATTGAATAAAAACTTACCGTGCCGGGACCCACTTGCCGGGCTGCAACTATAGAATTTCCCTGATATCAGCCAAGCCATACCTACCCAGGTCGTTACTCAGGTTCAGCGTAACGCCTGTCGCGTCATTCGACACACTGGAAACTTGCCCCAGGCTCAAGGTCGTGGCCGTTAGCGTCTGACCGGCAGCCAAAGCCTTCACTGCAATCTTGTAGCTGCCAGCGGCGGCATCTGTGCCCGCATCGGTCTTGCCATCCCATTGCAGGTAGGATGTTCCTGCAGGTAAAGCACCCAGCGCCACTTCACGCACCGTATTTCCGCTCGCATCCAGCACGCTAACCGTGACGCTGTTAGCGGAACTGGGCAGACTGATGCCGAACGGCGCCACGCCGCCAGACAGTTGTACCTTGCTGCCATCCACCAGCACATTGTGTCCAATCATGCTGGTCGCCTGCAGGGATTGGCTGGATTGCACGTTGCTGATCAGTGATGCCAGCGATGTGTTCAATTTGTCGATGCCCGTTACCGTGGAGAGTTGCGCCAACTGGCTGGTAACCTGGGCATTGTCGAGCGGGTTAAGCGGATCCTGATTTTTCATTTGCGTTACCAGCAACGTCATGAAGCGGTTCTGCGCATCATCCACACCCGTCGCTGCGCTATTCTTGGACGTATTCATGGTACTCAAGAGTGGTGCAGATACCTGGTTTTGTATGGTACTCATGTTTATTTTCCTTCTCGCGATTACCATTAGTTACTGGGGCGTTAATTACTGTCCGATGGTAAGAGTTTTCATCAGCATGGTTTTGGCGGTGTTCATGGTTTCTACATTGTTCTGGTAAGCACGCGATGCAGAAATCATATTGACCATTTCCTCGGTCACATTGACATTGGGCATGGTTACGTAGCCTTTTTCATCAGCTAGCGGATGCTTGGGGTCATACACCATTTTGGGAGGTGCCGTGTCCTCAATCACCTGCTTCACCCGGACTCCGCTGACATCCTCGCCATGCATCGGCACGGCACTAAAAACCACCTGCTTGGCTTTGTAAGGCTGGCCATTTGCACTGGTCGCACTATCTGCATTGGCAAGGTTGCTGGCTACCACATTCAGCCGTTGCGCATGTGCGCTCATGGCTGATCCGGCAATATTGAATACGTTGAATAAAGACATCGTGAGCTCCTTGAACGATTACCCTTGAATAGCTGCCATTAACTTCTTGATCTGGCCATTAATCATGATCAAGCTGGCTTCATAACGAACTGCGTTATCGGCAAACTGATTGCGCTCAACATCCATATCCACAGTATTGCCATCCACACTCGCTTGCTGGATAGTGCGATATTGAATTTGGCCAGGCTGGCCGCTGCCCTGCCTGGCCGCCACACCCGCATCCAGATGGCGGGCGGCGGTTTTATTGAGTTCAGGTGCAGCTTGACTATTGCCTGCCATAGCCGCATGCAGCGCCGCACTGAAATCAACGTCCCTGGCTTTATAATTAGGGGTGTCTGCATTGGCGATATTGGCTGCAATCAGCTCCTGGCGTTGAGCACGAATACTCAATGCGGCCTGATGAAAACTTAGCGCAGCATCCAATTTATCTATCACGTTTGACTCCTTTACTGATGGCTCTGTTACTTATGGCCTAGGCTTTATCGCTAAAGAAAATTAGCTTTAAACCGTAATTGACGTAGGCAAGTGTAGGAGTCAACCTCAACATTCAATCAGTGGATTAGCGCGGTAAAAACTCGACTTTTCCGAGTTTTGCTGGTCAGGCACGTCAGTAAAATGCAATGAGGCAATTTTCCCTCCACTAATATGAATGTGTCATGGCGAAACTCAACATAGCGGAATGCACCATACCAAAACGCAGCATACACAGCGTAACCATGCGCCATGCTGTGACTCTGCTTTTAGCGGGCATTACGCTCTACCTGCTGAGTGCAACCGTGCATGCCCAGCCTTCTTCTGCAGAGTTCGTACGCCAGGACCAGCAAGTCATACGCCAGAAAGTTGAAGAGTTTCTGCTGACGCAAAGCATGGGTTCGCCGGGTGAAGTCAAGGTCAGTGCAGGAAAAATCGACAGCCGCATCAACCTGCCACAATGTGCATCACTGGAGGCTTTTCTGCCCACAGGCAGCCGCGCCTGGGGCAAAACCACGGTCGGCGTACGCTGCGCCTATCCTGGCGCATGGACCATCTATGTGCAGGCCACGGTCTCTATCGTGGCGGACTATTTAGTGGCAGCACATCCACTACCGCAAGGCCGCATGATCGGCCCGGAAGATGTGTTTGCAGTAAAAGGCGATCTGACTACCCTGCCTCCCGGTATCTTTACTAACGCATCACAGGCTATTGGCCGCACGGTAGGCATATCGCTCACGGCCGGCAGCGTGCTGCGCCGCGATATGTTGCGTGAGCAACTGGCGGTGCAACAAGGCCAAACAGTGCGCCTGCTTACTAGTGGCCATGGCTTCCGTATCAGCAGCGAAGGTTATGCGCTGGCAAATGCCAGTGATGGTCAGGTAGTACAAGCCAGAGCGTCAAATGGACAAGTAGTCGCGGGTATAGCCAGAAATGGCGGGCAAATTGAAGTCAGTTATTGATATGCCCGGCCACTGGCAATGTATTAGGCAGCATTGATTTATTGGTGTTAAAGTTTTTCAATATGCTGTCGTTATAAGTGCATAACATGCATGCAGCATTATTCAAGAATTTTGTAGGAGTTTAACCATGAAAATCGATGACGCACTCAAACAGGTCAGCGGCATTACTACAGGCAACCAGGAAACAAAATCCACCAAGACTGCCAGTAAAGCCAGCGGTGGTGCAACTACAGAGAATGTCACGCTTTCGCCTGCATCTTCCCAATTACGGGCGCTGGCAAGCAATCTTGGTAGCGAAAGCGTTTTTGACGAGATCAAAGTAGCCGAAATCAAGTCGGCTATTGCTGGCGGTCAGTTCAAGGTTAATACCGACAAAGTAGCCGAAAGCCTGATCGATTCGGTAAAAGAATTGCTTACAGCACAAAAACCCTGAAAACCATAACCTCTGAAATTAAAAAATTAGCAAAAAGCTCAATAAAAGCCATCTACATGACGACATTGAATTTAAGTGAGGAATCCCGAACAGTCGAACAGCTCGCCGCAGTGATGCTGAAAGAGCAGGGCGATCTCATCAAAGCCAACATTGAGCACATACCTAGCCTGCTGGAAGAAAAGTCCCAACTGTTACAACAGCTCAGCCAACTGGCCTATCAACGCTATCAGCAACTGGCAGGATTGGGTTTCGAAGCCAGTGAGGAGGGCATGCAGGCGTGGGCTAAATCAAACAAGGATCCATCACTGGATTCTGCATGGGGAAAATTACGCCGGTCCCTGGAAAAAACCCGTGAACTGAATCGCCTGAATGGCCTGCTCATCAATAAGTACTTAACACGCAACCAGCAGACCCTGCAGGCTCTGCAGGTAAATTCCGGCACACCCAACCTGTATGGCCCTAATGGCCAGACCACCACGCATAGCCAGCTACGCAGTCACATCATAGGCTAAGCCCTCCCGCAATCCTGCCGATGACCGCTTCTGCGGCCTGATTGCACAAGCCCCGTCCCTGCTTCGTCTGCCACCAAGTCACGACCTGGATTAGCCCGAGCGCATCTTTGTGTTACACGCGCTATTGCATTACAAGCGAGTCAAAATATAATCCTTGACTAATAATTTTTAATATGGTAAGGCATACAAGGAATACGGTAATTTTTTCCTCGTGGAGGAGAATAAAATGAGGCGTAAATTAGAGTTCATGTTTTCGGATGTCAAAACCGCCCGCCATGCATGGAAAGAGATGCTACTCGCTTGTATAGAGGATAAGCATATTCATTTCCTGGCAAAACCCGGCGTAAACCTTGGCAAGCTACACCCGGCAAATATCCTGGAAAGAACCGACACTATTCACGAAGGAGAGTGGGGTGTTCTGATTGGAGCTGGGCTAGGACTATTGGCGGGCATGCTGGCGCTGGCCTTCCCGCCTTGGTACTCGAGCCTGCACTGGAGCGGCATCTTGGCCATCACCACGGCTTTTGGAGCAATCGCCGGAGCAATAGGTATGGCGTTGCTGGGGGTCAATCTATCCAACTTGGATTTGGATGCCCTTCAGGACAGGATAGCGCAAGGTGAGATATTGATGATTGTGTCAGTGCCGTTACATCGGGTGAAGGAAATCCGCCAAATTGTCGATAGACTGCACCTGCATGCTCAGTATTACGGTGTTTGGCCTGCCAAGCATTCGGTATTTCCATAGAAGGATTGATTTTGACGAGAAGTCAAAGGCATAGGGCCTTGCGGTATGCCTTTGACTTAATACTCCGTTAAATAAACCAACTTTTACTGCACCAGCAATACAGGTGCTGGCATTACCTCGAGCTTTCCGCAAACAGCGCCCAGTTTATGCTCTGAGTTGCCTTGCCATTAAAGCCAATAAACAAACACAAACAATATCAGCCACACCACATCCACAAAGTGCCAATACCACGATACCGCTGCAAATGCGAAATGCTCTTGTTGTTCAGGCGCGAAGTGCCCGGCAAGGACACGCAGCAGAATCACGCTAAGCATAATGATACCCAGCGTGACATGGAGGCCATGAAAGCCGGTGAGCATAAAGAAAGTAGCGCCATAAATGCCGGTATGCAGGTTGAAATCGGCTGACATGTACTCGTACGCCTGCAACCCGGTAAAGGTAATGCCAAGCAGAATGGTCAGCACGAGCCCGAGCTTGAGCTGCATGCGGTTATTTTTTATCAAGCCCCAGTGCGCCCAAGTTACTGTCGCACCAGAACTGAGCAGAATCAACGTGTTAATGGCAGGAATACCCCATGCCTCCATCGGCGTGAACGCAGTATGCAAGCCGGGGCCAGCGGTCGGCCAGGTAGCAACGTAACCCGGCCATAGTAAAGGAGTATTGCCCAGCCAAGGCACGGCGATGTTACGTGCATAGAACAGTGCGCCAAAAAAGGCCGCGAAGAACATCACTTCAGAAAAAATGAACCAGCCCATGCCCCAGCGGTAAGAGCGGTCAACCTGAAGATTGAAGCGGCCACTCAGACTCTCACGAATCACCGCACCAAACCAGCCAAACAACATGCTAACCAGGATTAGCGCCCCAACCAGCATAAGATAAGGCCCAGGTTTGAAATTATTCAATAGCAGCACGAACCCACCAACCAGGAAAAATAGCGCGATCGAACCGACAATCGGCCAGTAGGAAGGTGCGGGCACATAATAGTGCTGTGCATGCGTTTTCATGAACGTTCCCCTTATGATCTTATTTGACTACCGGCGCGGTTTCAAAGGAGTGATAGGGCGGCGGCGAGGCCAGTGTCCATTCCAGTGTATCTGCACCCTCCCACGGCCTATTGCCTGCCTTGGCGCCGCCGCGAATGCACTTGATCACTACGTAGAGGAACAGCAGTTGGCTGCCCCCGAGAACAAATGCGCCAATCGAGGAAATCATATTGAAATTGGCAAACTGCAGCGCATAGTCCGGGATGCGGCGCGGCATGCCGGCTAGCCCGAGAAAGTGCATGGGGAAAAAAGTCACGTTGAAGGCGATGGTGGTCAGCCAGAAATGCCATTGACCCAGCCGCTCGTCATACATATGTCCGGTCCACTTCGGCAGCCAGTAATAGACTCCAGCCATGATGGACATCGCAGCGCCGGAAAACAGCACGTAATGGAAATGCGCCACCACGTAATAAGTATCCTGCAACTGGATATCCACCGGCACGATAGCCAGCACCAGCCCACTAAAGCCGCCGATGGTGAACAGGCACACCACCGCGACAGAAAACAGCATGGGGGTCTCAAACGTAAGCGAACCACGCCACATCGTCGCCACCCAATTGAAAACCTTAACCCCGGTCGGTACCGCGATTAGCAAGGTGGTATACATAAAGAACAACTGACCCGCCACCGGCATGCCTACCGTGAACATGTGGTGCGCCCACACCACGAACGACAGCAGGGCGATTGAAGCGGTGGCATAGACCATGGCGCGATAACCGAACAGCGGCTTGCGCGAAAAGGTCGGAATAATAGTGGAGAGAATGCCAAACGCCGGCAGGATCATGATGTAAACCTCGGGGTGACCGAAAAACCAGAACAGGTGCTGAAACATGACCGGATCACCGCCCCCCGCTGCATTAAAGAAAGAGGTGCCGAAGTGGCGGTCAGTAAGCAGCATGGTCAGCGCCGCGGCCAGCACCGGCATGGCTGCAAGCAGCAGAAAGGCGGTGATGAGCCAGGTCCACACAAACATCGGCATTTTCATCATGGTCATGCCGGGGGCACGCATATTGATGATGGTAGTGATGATATTGATCGAGCCAATAATGGATGACAGCCCCAGAACATGCAGGGCGAGGATGGTCATATCATAGGCGATGCCACCTTGTATGAAGAGCGGTGGATACATTGTCCAGCCGCCCGCAGCGGCCCCGCCAGGCACGAACAGGGAAGATATCAGCAGTGTAAAAGCCACCGGCAGCAGCCAGAAACTCCAGTTGTTAAGCCGAGGGAATGCCATATCCGGCGCGCCTATCATCAGCGGCACCTGCCAGTTGGCGAAGCCGACGAAGGCCGGCATGATGGCACCAAAAATCATGATCAAGCCGTGCAAGGTGGTGAACTGGTTAAACAGCGCCGGTTGCAGGAACTGCAAGCCCGGCTGGAACAGTTCTGCGCGGATCAGCATGGCCAGCGAACCGGCGAATAGAAACATCAGGAAGCTGAGCCACAGGTAGAGAGTGCCAATGTCCTTGTGGTTGGTAGTCGTCACCCATCGCAGCATGCCGTGGGGATGAGCCGACCCTGCAGGATGGGCTGATTCATGAGTGACGTGCACGGTTTTGGTGGCCATTGCTGTCTCCTTATGCAGTTTTACTTCTTGTTTGCACTATTCATTTACGCAGCGCTTTAACTTCCAGCGGTTGAATCACGTCACCGGTCTGGTTGCCCCAACTATTGCGTTCGTGAGTAATGACAGCAGCGATATCCAGATCGGATAATTGCTTACCAAAAGCCTGCATGGCGCTACCTGGGATGCCATGCATGACAATGTCGAGATGGTGCTCCTTGCTTCCAAGCACAATCTTGCCGTCTTTCCAGAAGCCGCGTTCAGCCAGGGGCGCTGTCATCTGTTCAGGGGCCGCAAACTCTGCACCGCCGATTAGTGGTGGAAAAGCTCCAGCCAGACCGCGGCCGTCAGCCTGATGACACATGGCGCAGTTGGCTGCGAATACCTGCGCGCCACGCGCCGTCAGCTCTGCAAGTGTATAGGTTTTGCTGGTCGCCTCAGCCGCCGCCGCAATGCTGGCTTTCTGTGCTTGCAGCCAGATGGCATACTTCTCCGCTGGCAGCGCCTCCACTACGATAGGCATAAAGCCATGGCCTACGCCGCACAACTCGGCGCACTGGCCACGATAAGTGCCAGGGTTATCGACGCGAATCCATGCCTCTTTGATAAAACCGGGAATAGCATCCTGCTTGACGCCGAACTGAGGTACCCACCAAGAGTGGATTACATCATCAGCGGTGACCAGCAGCCGGACTTTCTTGCCAGTGGGCACCACCAGTGGGCGATCGGTTTCCCGCAGGTAGTGTTCATCCTTTGCCACCTGGTTATTTATCTGCGACTGCGGGGTCGACAGGCTGCTGATGTAGCGCACCCCTTCACCCATGTACTCATATTCCCATTTCCATTGGTGACCAGTGATCTTGATACTCATGTCAGAATTGCTGGTGTCCTTCATGTCCATAATCACTTTGGTGGCCGGATACGCCATACCGGCCAGTATCAGGAACGGGATAATGGACCAGACAATCTCCAGCGTCTTATGCTCGTGGAACTGCGAGGCTTGATGACCCTGAGACTTGCGGTGTTTGTAGAGCGAATAGAACATGATCCCGAAGACAATGACGAAAATCACTACACACACCAGAAAAATCAGCGTGTGCAGGTCGTAAATCTGTCGGGCTGTTATAGTTGCCGGTAGCGGCAGGTTGTAAAGATTGTCCGGGTAGCTATTGCCTGACCACAGTCCCAGAAAGATCACCGACGAGTGAAACAGAAACTTTCCCATATGACCGCCCTTTCAAATGGATGCCTGAAAGCCTCCAAAACGAGACTTGAGCTGCTTTCCAATGTCATAACGTTCTTTACCGCTAAGAAAATTTCCGAATTCAATTTCTCGTCCATGAGAGCGTAAGGCCAGGCGACGGCAGCCGCCGTCCGGTTGGCAATCCATCACCACGCACGCCCAGTAGCAGCTAAGCTCCCAGAGGTAGTCATGATCGGGATCATGCCGCTCCACCACGATCTTGCCATCATCTATAGTCAGGCGTTCATAGTCGCCTGCGTGACGACAGGTGTAACCGAACCCCCAGCCCAGCCCCAACAACTCAAGTCCGGAAAAAAACAGTACCGGCCAAGCGCCGAGCATGGTAAAGACCAGGGCAACACTAAGAGAGATAAAAGCAATGAAGGAAAAGACACAAGCACAGGCTGCCGGGGGCAATGAACAATTGGGCCTGGCAGTAATTGAATAATGCTCTGATGCTGCTGTATTAGAGACATCTAACATATGCCCCGCTTCTGTGAGTAAAACCACATTAACAAGCAATCAACTAATGCATGCAACTGATTCTATGCCTGCCTTTTTTAAAGTCAAGCCTTGTAGATTGGCGGCCCATGCCGCACAGCTATGGCCAGCGCTTCAAATGTGGGGAAATAAATCCAGGCTTACTGTATGGGCGGCGTAATTTCAGACAAGTCTGTAGCGGACTCGGATGGTATTGCATACAAGACACTAATCACCACTCTACGGTTACGCGCTCTGCCCGCTGGGGTTTCGTTCTCACTGAGTGGCTGTACCGATCCATGCCCCACTACACTCAGGCGATTTTCCGCAATGCCTGCGTCTGCAAACCAGCGTACTACGCGGCTCGCCCGCATTGCGGATAGCTCCCAGTTGGAAGCGAACGTTGGGTTATTAATTGGAGTGTTATCTGTGTGGCCGGCAATTTCCAGCGCATGTGGATCATTCTTGAGTAATTGTGCAATTGTCTGTAAGGGCTGCAGGGAAGATGGGGCAAGTGCCACATCGCCAGGTGCAAATAGCAGCGCATCATGAATATCGATGCTAATGCCCCGATTGGTCTGCATGATGTGTACTTTATCCTGACGCACCAACGGCTCCATGGCTTTGGCAAGATCAAGCGCCAGGCGCATCATCTGCTCGCGCTCGCGCAAACGCGCTTCCTGACGGCGTTTGACTGCTGGCAGCGGCGCAATCAAAGCACTGCCAGCACCGTGGCCTTGCAACAGGCTGCCTCGGTCCATGCCGCCGCCCTGATAATCAGACTGCCCCGGCAGAATGGGCCGGCTTACCCCAAATGCATTACCCAGCGATGATGAGAGTTGACGGTACTTGCCCAGGTTGACTGAAGACACCGCATACATCACGACAAAAAAGGCAAACAGCAAGGTGATGAAATCGGCATAAGAAACCAGCCAGCGCTCATGGCTTTCGTGTTCTTCCTCTTGCCTCTTTTTTCTTCTCATAGGTGCACTTTCAACCCTCTCGCTTTTCAGCTATTTTTGCTTCAGCAGCAAAACCTACCAAGCGCTCCTCGACCATACGCGGGTGCGCCCCGTCGGCAATTGACACTAATGCGTCAATCAGCATTTCGCGCCGAGAGACTTCAACCTGAATAAGTGCTTTCAACTTATTGGCAACTGGAAGAAAGATCAGGTTGGCAAAACCGACACCATAGATCGTAGCGACGAAGGCGACCGCTATGCCACTGCCCAGCCTGCTCGGGTCGGACAAGTTTTCCATTACATGGATGAGGCCGAGAACCGCACCCAGTATACCGATGGTAGGTGCATAGCCCCCTGCCGCATCCCAGATTTTAGCCGCGCTGCGCTGCTGTGCTTCGTAATGATCCAGATCAATACCGCAAATTTCCTGGATTTTTTCTGGGGCAACGCCGTCGATCATGAGGCGCAATCCCTTTTGAATAAAGGCATCTTCCTCAGCCGCGAGGTGAGCTTCCAAACTCAGGAAGCCATCTTTATAGACAACGCCACTCCAGCGCACAATGCGCAGCGCCAGTGAACGCCTGTCGTCCGTCGGTGGAAAAAAAATCCAGCGCAACATACCCAATCCACGTACAACATGTGAAATATGGCTTTGTAGTAAAATGGCGCCTAAAGTCCCGAAAACCACCACCAGAAATGCGGCAGGCTGCAGTAGCGAGTGGATGCTGCCGCCTTCAAGCGCTTGCCCGAGCAGAATGCCCGCAACGGCAAGCGTGAGTCCCGCTAGGCTACCCCAGTCCATAATTGCTCTTTCATTTTTGCCCGCAGTCTCGAAACCGCCTGGCTATGTATTTGGCACACACGGGATTCGGAAACGTTCATCACACTGCCGATTTCTTTCAAGTTCAACTCCTGCTCATAGTACAAACCCATGAGTAGCTTTTCTCGCTCTGGCAATGCTTCGATCGCCTCCACCAAAGCCTCGCGGAAACCACTGGACATCAGTTCCTTCAGTGGATCACTATTTTCATCCTGCTGGTGCTGGTCAAGAAAGTGGTTGCCACCGTCGCCTTCAGCAAAATCCTCGTAATACAGCAATTGATGCCCACAACCGTCGTTCAGCATTGCCTGGTACTCCTCCAGTGTCATCTGCAATTGCCTTGCAAGCTCGGCCTCAGTTGGCGGCTGCCCCAGTTGCTGCTCTAACACATTGATGGCCACTTCAATCTTGCGCATATTCTGTCGCGCGCCGCGCGGCATCCAGTCTGAACTGCGCAGCTCATCCAGCATGGCGCCCCTGATACGCTGCGCTGCGTAGGTCTCAAATTGCGCCCCGTGCGTGTCTTCATAACGGTTGAGCGCATCGAGTAATCCCATCATGCCCACCTGTACCAGATCATCCACTTCCACACTGGCTGGCAATTTGGCTTTCAGCAGATAAGCAATTTTCTTGACTAGTGCGACATGCTCATTCAGCGGCAGATTTTTCTGGTCAGGTTTTCCGTTGATCGTATACATAATGAAGCTTCCTAACTAAAGGATGACGTCTGAACCCTGCTGAGGTTAGCTTGGGAATATCCCAGACGTTGAGCTAACTGCTTGAATGCCGCAGAAGCTTTTGCCAGAGGGAATGCCTCGATGACCGCGCGGCCCAGCTGGGCTGCGCGGTACAGGTCCTCATCTGCTGGTATGGAGCCGATAAACTCCAGCTCGACCCCGAGAAAGCGGCGAGCTACCTGCGTCATATTCTGATAAATGTCTTGCGCCTTGGACTCGCTGGCACCGGTTACCAGGATGCCGAAACTACGCCGACCAAGCCTGCTGCACACCTGCTTGATCAAAAAATAGGCAGACTTAATGGATTCGGGGTCATTCGACAGCTGAATAAAAATCTCCCCTTCGTCCAGGCAGGCTAATGGCAGTACGCCCTCCTCAGTAAGTGCTGCGTCCACCAGGACAATATCGTGACGGGCGGTCAGCTTCATCATGGCGTCATTCAATGACATAGACAGCATGCTGTCCAAGCTGCTCAAGTGGGGCTGCGACATAAGCCTGGCCACAGAAAACCCCTGATCGGATACATGAATCCCATTTTCCAGCGGCTGTCCGCGTTGAACACCATCCAGCAAGGTCGAGTTTATTTCGATGCCGTAATTCTCTAGCACATCACTCGAATCTGCAGCCGCATGCACCACCAGCACATCCTTGCCATGTCGATTAAGCGAAGCTGCCAAGTTGGTCAAGGTACGCGAGTTATCATGCGAGGCTGCCGCCGAGAACATGGAAATGATGCGCGGCTTGGGTTTCGCCATAATGCGTCTGAGGCTTTCTGCCTGATCTTTCATGAAATCACTCATGGCTCACCTGCGCTCCCCGGCCCTCAGCCTGACGGCCCGCATGTGCCATCAGCATGGGCAATTCCGTATCGCGCAATGCGTATGGCGTCGATTCCTGTCGGGTCAGGCTGAAAGCGCGTTCGATCAGCTGTTTGCGATCGGCCGCCTGCAAGTCTTCCGGCACACGCTGGCCGTCTGTCACGCAATACAAATCCAGCTTATGCCGGATCATCACATCAAGCGCGCTGCCGATGGTGGCCGCTTCGTCCAGCTTGGTAAGGATGCAGCCTGCCAGGCCCTTGCCCTTATATACCCGCACCACATCACTCAGGGTTTCGCCGGTGCTGGTTGCACTGAGACAGAGCAGACGTTTCACGTTGCTACCGGGGCCCGAGAGCATGGCAATCTGTTCTGTCACCATGCGATCACGCTGGCTGACACCCACGGTATCGATCAGGATGGTGTGCTTGTTCTTGAGCTCTTTTAAGGCAATTTGTAAATCGGCTGCATCCTTGACGGCATGCACCATGACACCGAGGATCTTGCCATAGATGCGCAATTGCTCATGCCCGCCGATACGATAGCCATCCGTGGTGATGAGCGCGAGCTTGTCCGCCCCATGTTTCATGACAAAGCGCGCTGCGAGCTTGGCGGTAGTCGTGGTTTTACCGACACCGGTTGGCCCGATTAGCGCGAAGACACCGCCCTGCTCCAGAATCTGGCTCTGGTCGGGAATGGTCCGGATATTTCTCAGCAACACAGACTTCATCCATACCAGGGCGCGCTCACGGTTTAGATTGACCGGTAATTTCTCTATCAAAGCGCGCGATAAACCAGCACCAAAACCTGCCGCAAGCAGGCTACGCAGCAGCACCGGTTTCAGCGGGTCGCGCTGTTGCAGGCTATTCCAGGCCAACTCGGTGAGCTGCGGCTCAACTATGCTGCGCATGGATCTTATTTCGCTCATGACTTCACGCAGCTCCTGGCTTGCCGATACTTTCTGCGCCGCAGGCGGCAGGGCTGATTTGGGCAGCATAACGGCTTGTTCTTTTTGCAGGACCTTGATCATGGGCCCTTGTTCCTTGTCAGCGGCAGGTTGCCTGGCATACATGGCGCTCAACAACTGGGTCTGCTGCGCCATAACATCATGAGCTTGCTGTGCCGTACTGGCTGGGCGTGCCAAAGGCGCCGCAGGCATTTCAGCTTCAGGATTCAGTAGCGTATGCATATCCTCGCTTCCCAAAGCGACAATTTCGTTGCCGCCGGCAACAGCCCTGTTTGATAAAATTACGGCGTCCGTACCCAAAGCCTCGCGCACCATCTGCATGGCTTCACGCGAACTCTGCGCAAAAAATTTTCTGACATTCATGCTTTAACCTCCAACTAAACTATTAACGCGTATGGTTTTGGAATCAGGCAACTCATCATGCGAAAGCACACGGAGCTGCGGAATGGCACGGCGCAGGAAGCGTGCGAGTAAGGCCCGCAACGGCGCAGGCACCAGCAATACGGGCGTCATGCCCATTTGTTCCTGCTGGCGCGCAGCACGCTCAGCCTGAGTGGCAATGGTTTCTGCCAAGCCAGGCTCAATGGCGGCTCCGCCTGCCGAGCTTGTCTGTAGCGCCTGCATCAATATTCTTTCCAGATTCTGGTCGAGCGTGATCACAGACAGCTCATTGCCCGCCGGGAACAACTGCTGGACGATGGCGCGCCCAAGCTGGACGCGCACCAGCGCCGTAAGATCATTGGGATCCTGGGTGTGGGAGGCATGCTCGGACAGCGTCTCAATAATGGTGCGCATATCGCGTATATGCACGCCCTCGATCAGCAGATTCTGCAGCACCTTCTGTATGACTGAAAGCTGCAGGAGCTTGGACACTAGATCCTCTGTCAGTTTCGGCGCTTCCTTGCCCAGATGGTCCAGCAGTTGCTGAACTTCCTGACGCCCGAGCAATTCCGCAGCGTGCGAGGTAATCAGGTGATTCAGGTGGGTGGCAATGACAGTACCCGCATCCACCACGGTGTAGCCCAAGCTCTGTGCGTGATCGCGCATGGCACTTTCTACCCAGACCGCAGGCAATCCAAAAGCCGGGTCGGTGGTTGCCGAGCCTGGCAGCGCGCCGGCAACCATGCCGGGGTTGATGGCTAGAAACTGGCCGTTATGCGACTCGCCCGAACCAATTTCCACGCCCTTGAGCGTGATCCTATAGGCCGATGGCTTGAGCTCAAGGTTGTCGCGAATATGCACGGAGGGGGAAAGAAAACCCACTTCCTGCGTAAATTTCTTGCGCAGGCCTTTGATACGCTTCAGCAGTTCGCCGCCTTGCGCCTTGTCCACCAACGGAATCAAGCGGTAGCCCACTTCCAGCCCGAGCACGTCAACCGGGACGATATCCTCCCAACTCGCCTCGTCGCCTTCGGCAATGGCAACCGGAGCGCTCTGCTCTATTGGTGCTGCGGCAGCTTTAGCCCGTACAGCCACCATGTAGGCTATACCGCCCAGCGCGGCGGCCAGTATCAGAAATGCAAAATGTGGCATACCGGGAATAAGCCCCATACCGCCTATGATGGCAGCGGTGATGTAGATCACCTTGGGATTGGAAAACAGCTGGTTTACAAGTTGACCGCCTGTGTCCTGCTCATTCGCCACACGCGACACCACCACACCGGCAGCAGTGGAAATAATCAGTGAAGGAATTTGCGCTACCAGCCCATCGCCAATAGCCAGCAGCGTGTAATTCTTTATCGCGGCAGCCAGAGCCATGTCGTGCTGTGCCATGCCGACTATGAGTCCGCCGGCAATATTAATGATGGTGACCATAATGCCGGCGACCGCATCACCGCGCACATATTTACTCGCACCATCCATGGCACCGTAGAATTCAGCCTCTTGGCCTATCTCCATGCGACGGCGGCGCGCTTCTGCCTCACCAATCAGACCCGCGTTCAGGTCCGCATCGATGGCCATCTGCTTGCCCGGCATTGCATCCAGGGTAAAGCGTGCGCCCACTTCGGCGATACGTCCGGCACCTTTGGTGACCACGGTAAAATTAATAATCGTCAGAATAACAAAAACGACAATACCGACGGTATAGTTGCCGCCAATCAAAAAGTGCCCAAAAGACTCAATCACCTTGCCGGCAGCTGCAGGACCGGAATGCCCCTCGGTGAGCACCACGCGCGTAGACGCCACATTGAGCGACAACCTCAGCATGGTGGTGACCAGCAGCACGGTGGGGAATGCAATGAAATCCAGCGGCTTGGAGGTATACAGGCTGATGAGCAGCACCAGGATGGAGAGCGCGATATTAAAGCTGAAAAGCATATCCAGGACGACCGGGGGCAGTGGCAGCATCATCATCGCCAGCAGCATGATGATGATCAGCGGCGCAGCGATAGCCTTGCTGGCAGCTGCGTTTAACCAGACCGGCCATTGCATGCTATTCATGATGCCATTCCCGGTTCTGGGTTCTGATCCAGCACTATTGTGTTATGCGGGTCCAGCGCCTCTGGCACTGTCAGATCAATAGGTGGCTTCGGCTTTACCCCGCCCTGTTTGCCATAGGCACGTAATTGGTAGACATAGGCCAGGACTTCAGCCACAGCGGAATAAAGCTGCTCGGGGATTTCATCGCCAAGGTCCGCATGCGCGTGCAAGGCACGGGCCAATGGCGGCGCTTCCAGCATAGGCACATGATGCTCAGCGGCAATTTCGCGTATCTTGAGCGCCACCGCATCGGCACCCTTGGCTACCACCACGGGCGCACGCATATCGGCATCCTTGTATTGCAAGGCCACTGCGTAATGCGTCGGGTTGGTGATGACTATATCGGCATGGGGAATTTCGGACATCATGCGGCGTCTGGCCATTTCCCTTTGCATCTGGCGGACTCTTGCCTTGATCTGGGGATTGCCGTCGGATTCCTTAGCCTCCTGGCGCACTTCCTCCTTGGTCATTTTCAGCTTATTGGCGTAGCGCCTGATCTGATAAGGAACGTCAATAGCGGCAATCAATACCAGCGCGGCGACAATACACAAAAATCCCCAGGTTAAAAGATGGCCAAGCTGCTCTATGCCTGATTTCAATGGCTGATGCGACAGGGCAAACATATCGCTTTTTTGCGACGCCATAACGACATAGGCCACTACCGTGACCAGCGTAGCCTTGAGCAGTGCTTTCGCCAGTTCGGCTAGCGCATTTTTAGATACCATATTGGTCACGCCCTTGAGCGGATTCATACGGCCAAAATTGGGCATCACCCCTTTGCTGCTGAATATCCACCCACCAATCAGGGCGGGAGAAAAAGCCGCCACCAGCAGGAGCAACAGTGCCAACGGGAAAAACGCCCACAACAGGTCATTGATCTGGACGGCCATTCTTACCAGCAGCAACATTGGGTCAAAAGCCAATTCACGACTGAGCGTCAGCCCCGAGATTAAATTGGTTTGCAGTGCATGCGTGATTTCGGAACCCATAAGCCAGAACCCGGCGCCTGCTGCGAGCAGCAGGGTGCAGGTGGTCAATTCGCGCGAACGGGGTACATCACCTTCTTCGCGAGCTTTTTCCAGGCGTTTGGGCGACGCCGGTTCTGTTTTCTCAAGATCGCTATCTTCGGCCATGCCGACTCCTTTTGAACACTTGTCAGGTGGCGAACACCAGACAGAGTTTCTTCAGGAGACATTATTTGCGGAAACAGTTAAATTGTATCGGCGGAATAAGCGGTGAAAAAGGCCGCTCTTCAAAAGAAACAGGCGCAAGAGACAACATGGGCACTGCAGCGCAGTGCTGGAATTTATCGCGCCAGGCAGATTAGACCAGGCAATTAAAAAGGAGCCGACAACAGCGCGCTTTGGCCCCCGACAATCAACGCTTTAACTATGTCCGTGCAGCAGGATTGGATTTGAGCGCATCCGTCAGATGCGGCGTCAATGTTTGCAGTATTTGCGCAAAAACCTTGGGGTTACCGGCCACGATGTTGCCAGTGTCTATCCAGGTCCCGTTGCCTTCAAAATCGCCCACAATGCCACCCGCCTCTTGTACCAGCAAGGCGCCAGCGGCGATATCCCATTTGGACAGGCCAATTTCCCAGAAGCCGTCGTACCAGCCGGCAGCCACATAAGCCAAATCCAGCGCAGCAGATCCAGGACGACGCAATCCCGAGGTTTTTTTAACCATATCCTTGAACATGGCCAGATAAGCATCCAGATGCGCGAAATCGCGAAATGGAAAACCTGTGCCTATAATGGAATCTTGCAGCTTGGAACGATTGCTTACACGAATACGCTTGTCATTCAGGAATGCGCCGCGGCCACGCGTGGCGGTGAACAAATCATTGCGATTGGGATCGTAAACCACAGCCTGGGTGAGCAAACCCTGCTGCATTAATGCGATGGAAATGCTGTATTGTGGAAAGCCATGCAGAAAGTTGGTGGTGCCGTCCAGTGGATCAATAATCCATACATTTTCCGCATCTACGCGTTCGTTGCCGCTTTCTTCACCAATAAAGCCATGATCGGGATAAGCGTCCTGCAAGGTTTCGATGATCGTCCGCTCGGCGGCTTGATCCACTTCGGTAACAAAATCGTTATAAGTCTTGCTGCGCACTGTAAGCGCACCAATATCTTGAGAAGCACGGGTAATAATACTACCGGCACGGCGCGCGGCCTTCACCGCGTTGGTCAGCATGGGGTGCATAGTTTTTTCCACTGGAAGTCATCCACTTTAATCTGCGGATGAGCATTTTTAAAGAACTGTTAAAATAGCATTTTAATGTGTATTGCCATGACTTCCAAACTTAACCTACTAGCCAACTTTCGTATCGTGCTCTGCCAGACCAGTCATCCAGGCAATATTGGTGCGGCTGCCAGGGCCATGAAAACCATGGGTTTGCACCAACTATATCTGGTGCAGCCGAAGAAATTTCCACACACGGAGTCTGATGCTCTGGCCTGCGGCGCGCTAGACCTGCTGCAAAATGCGCGAGTTTGCGCAACACTGGAAGAAGCGCTTGCAGGCTGCGCATTTGCTATCGGCCTCAGCGCGCGCAAACGGCAGCTGTCACACGAGCTAGTCTCCGCACGGCAAGCGGCAGCACAGGCAGCAGAAATTGCCAGCGCCCAGCCTGTGGCGCTGGTATTCGGCACCGAGATGAGTGGGCTGTCTAATGCCGAGCTTGATTTGTGCCAGTTACTGGCAATGATTCCGACCAATCCGGATTTCTCTTCACTCAACGTAGCCGCTGCGGTACAGGTCATGAGTTACGAAGTGCGTATGGCCCTGCTGGATGAATCAGCCGGGCAGATGCATACTGCCAACCCGCTCGCCACCAATGATGACGTGGAAGGTTTATATAGGCACATGGAAGAAACCCTGGTCAAGATCGGCTTTCTTAACCTCGCCGAACCCAAACGCCTGATGCAGCGTGTGCGCCGCATCTACGCCAGAGCACGGCTGGAAAAAGAGGAAGTGAATATTCTGCGTGGTATATTGAAGCTGACGCAGCAACCCCGTCCGCCAGAAAGCATCCAATAAATATGTTTACTCACCTGAAAGAAGACATCGCTGTAGTCTTTGAGCGTGATCCCGCCGCCCGCACGCGCTGGGAGATTCTCACGACCTATCCCGGCGTACATGCGCTGATTGCGCATCGCTTTTCACACTGGGTGTGGCAACAGCATTTTTACTGGCTAGCGCGCTTCAGTTCGCACATCGCGCGCTGGCTTACCGGTATTGAAATTCACCCTGGCGCCACCATCGGTCGCCGCGTCTTTATCGACCATGGCATGGGCGTGGTCATTGGTGAAACAGCTGTTATTGGCGACGACTGCACGCTTTACCACGGCGTAACGCTGGGCGGCACCTCCTGGAACAAAGGCAAGCGCCATCCCACGCTGGAAAATGGCGTGGTTATTGGCGCCGGCGCAAAAGTACTGGGGCCGATCAACGTAGGGTCTGGCGCTAAAATAGGCTCTAATGCAGTAGTAGTGAAGGACGTACCTGCAGGGGCCACTGCTGTCGGCATTCCTGCACGCATCCTGGATCAGGAAAAAACCCAGCAGCGTGACGACATGGCGGCAAAAATCGGTTTTTCTGCTTATGCCGTCAGTGACAATGCAAATGACCCCATGACCAAGGCTATCCATGCCCTGCTCGATCATGTCGCCAAACAGGATCAACAGTTGCAGGAAGTCATGCAGCAACTGGCCAAGCTTGGCGCCGATGTTGAAACTGATGTAGAGGTCGGCAAAGCATTTGATGTGAACCATCTCAACAAAATAGTTGACTAAAGCATTAAGGTATTATAGAGTTTCACTCACAATTTAGAGCAGTAATTGGCGTCAGTACTAGGAATGACGCGGTTGCTAAGAGCAATGTTCTAAACCTGAATCCTTTAGGAAGCCAAGTAATGCGATTAACCACCAAAGGCCGTTTCGCTGTGACTGCGATGCTCGATCTCGCGCTACACGAGGTTGACAAGCCGGTGACATTGGCCGGCATCAGCGAACGCCAGGGCATTTCGCTGTCCTATCTCGAACAGCTGTTTAGCCGCTTGCGCCGCAATGGCCTCGTGAATAGCGCGCGCGGTCCTGGTGGTGGCTATCGCATTGCCAGGCAACATGCCGAAATTTCCGTTTCCGACATTATCACCGCAGTCGATGAACTGATAGATACCACTCAATGTGGCGGCGAAGAAAACTGTCACGATGAACACCGTTGCATGACCCATGATTTATGGACCACCCTGAACAGCAAAATACTGGAATATTTATCCGGTGTTTCTCTGGCAGATTTGGTTGCCTCTCAGCGCGAAGGCAAAAAAATCGCATTTGTCGGCCGTCGCAATGGCCCGCCACAAAAACAACTAGTCCCTGCTTGAGTAAGCTAAAGATAGCCCGACTGAATATGAATACCGCAGCCACTTACCTTGACCACAATGGCACAACCGCACTGGATGCACGAGTGTTGGAAGCCATGTTGCCGTACCTGGCTCACCAGCAAGGTAACGCCACTAGCCGCCATATTTTTGGCCGCACGGCAAGAAATGCCATAGACCAGGCACGAGAACAGGTTGCCAACGCAGTAGGCGCGCACCCTTCTCAGGTGATTTTTACCGCCAGTGGCACCGAATCTGACAATTTTGCAATGTGTGGCATGGCTGCAAGCCATGACGAAATCGCCCGCCAGATTGCATATAGTGCGATTGAACATCCTGCTGTATCGCGTCCCGCACTGGCCATGCGGCAACGCGGCTGGAAAGCCGCTGTTATCGCTGTTGATGCAAATGGCAAGGTCGAACAGGCTAGCCTGAAAAACATATTGCACACACCCACCAGCCTGGTCTCTGTGATGCTGGCCAACAATGAAACCGGCGTCATTCAAGACATCGCCGGGATTGCTGAAGAAGTCAGGCGCCACGGCGCGCATATGCATACTGATGCAATACAGGCGCTGGGTAAGATTAAACTGGACTTTGCTGCATTGAATGTTCATGCCATGAGCATCTCATCGCATAAGATTAATGGCCCACAAGGCGCAGCTGCGCTGGTGCTGGATAAGCGCGTAGACATTCAGCCGCTGTTACATGGCGGCGGTCAGGAAAAGGGTTTGCGCAGCGGCACGGAAAACGTCGCAGCGATCGTAGGTTTCGGCGCTGCCTGTGAATTAGCCAGCCGTGAGCTGCTACAGCGCACTGTCAATGTGCGCAAAATACGGGACCGATTGGAACAAGACCTGAAAAATTTAGGCGCCGTGATATTTGGTGATGCTGCAGAACGTTTACCAAATACCAGTTTCTTTGCCTTCCCAGGAATCGAAGGCGAAACACTGGTCATGGCGCTCGACCGTAAAGGCTTTGCCGTTGCCAGCGGCTCTGCCTGCTCCAGTGACAGCACTGAGCCCAGTCATGTTTTACTGGCGATGGGCATAGAGAGAGATTTGGCACGTGGCGCCGTCCGGGTGAGTTTAGGCAATGCCAACAGCCCTGAACAAATTGAAGCATTTCTGCTTGTTCTGGAAAACGAGTTATTACGTTTGAAACAGTTAACCGCAGTTGCCGTATAAAATTTAGCAAGGAAGTTATTATGACAGTGCATACTCCAATTTATCTGGATTACTCGGCCACCACGCCAATAGACAAGCGCGTGGCAGAGAAGATGATCCCTTACCTTACCGAGCACTTCGGCAATCCGGCTTCGCGTAGCCACCCATTTGGCTGGACCGCAGAAAAAGCGGTAGAAAATGCACGCGCAGAAGTGGCCAAACTGGTCAATGCCGATCCGCGCGAAATCGTATTCACTTCCGGTGCAACCGAATCAAATAATCTGGCTATCAAGGGCGCGGCTAATTTTTACAGCGGCAAGGGCAAGCATATTGTTACCATCCAGACCGAGCACAAAGCGGTGATTGATACCGTGCGCGAACTGGAACGTACAGGCTTTGAAGCCACTTATCTGGCGCCTGAACCTGATGGCCTGGTTGATCTGGAAAAATTCCGCGCCGCCTTGCGCCCGGATACCGTGCTGGCTTCCGTCATGCTGGTCAATAACGAAATCGGTGTGATCCAGGATATTGAAGCTATCGGTAATATCTGCCGCGCACAAGGCGTGATTTTCCATGTAGATGCAGCACAGGCCACGGGCAAAGTTGCCATCGATCTGGGAAAACTGCCGGTCGACCTGATGAGCTTCTCCGCACACAAGACTTATGGCCCTAAAGGTATCGGTGCCTTGTATGTGCGGCGCAAACCGCGCATCCGTCTGGAAGCACAGATGCATGGCGGTGGCCATGAACGCGGCTTGCGTTCCGGCACGTTGGCGACACACCAGATCGTCGGCATGGGAGAAGCATTCCGCATCGCGCGTGAAGAGATGGACCTGGAAAATGCACGTATCCATCGCCTGCGCGACAGGCTGCTCAATGGCCTGCAGGATATCGAAGAAGTCTATGTAAATGGCGACCTGAAACATCGCGTGCCGCACAACCTCAACATCAGCTTCAACTATGTTGAAGGCGAATCATTGATTATGGCGGTGAAGGATATTGCAGTTTCCAGCGGCTCAGCCTGTACTTCTGCCAGCCTGGAGCCATCTTATGTGCTGCGCGCTTTGGGCCGTTCAGATGAACTGGCACACAGCTCGATTCGTTTCTCGCTGGGTCGTTTTACCACCGAAGAAGAGGTGGATTACACCATCGCATTGATGAAGAACAAGATTGGCAAGCTGCGGGAACTCTCACCGCTGTGGGAGATGTACCAAGATGGTATAGACTTGAATTCTGTCCAGTGGGCAGCACATTAGTAGCAATAATTTTTAGCCGGATGCAATATGACACAACCCGGATTTAGGAGAAGAATATGGCTTATTCAGACAAAGTATTAGACCACTACGAAAATCCACGTAATGTTGGTTCACTGGACAAAAATGATTCGCATGTCGGCACCGGCATGGTAGGCGCGCCAGCTTGCGGAGACGTGATGAAGTTGCAAATCAGGGTCAATGATGATGGCATTATTGAGGATGCCAAGTTCAAGACCTATGGCTGCGGCTCTGCAATTGCATCAAGCTCGCTTGTTACCGAGTGGCTCAAGGGCAAGTCTTTAGATCAAGCTGCAGAAATCAAGAACTCGGCTATTGCTGAAGAATTGGCTTTACCACCGGTAAAAATCCATTGCTCAGTATTGGCTGAGGATGCGATTAAAGCTGCAGTAGCCGACTTCAAGGCCAAGCAGACTTCAGATTCAACTGTTGAGCATGCGTAGGTAGGTCATGGCGATCACTCTCACTGAACCCGCGGTCAGTCGCATTCAAAAATTCCTTGCCAACCGCGGCAAGGGTATAGGCTTGCGCTTGGGTGTTAAAACCACAGGCTGCTCAGGTATGGCTTATACACTGGAGTTTGTCGATGAGGCCAAACCGGAAGATACCACCTTCGAATGTCAAGGGGTCAAGGTGATTGTTGACCCCAAGAGCCTGGTCTATATAGACGGCACCGAGCTTGATTACACCAAAGAAGGCCTGAATGAAGGGTTCAAGTTCAACAACCCGAATGTCAAAGATGAATGTGGCTGTGGCGAAAGTTTCACGATTTGATTTGAGTGCTGCCAGCAGTAATTATTGCTAGCTGTTTAGCCTTATCCTCGGCACTCTTGTGCGCCCAGCCTGTGTTGAGATTAACCAATGTCTGATTTACACCAAAACCATTTTGAGCTATTCAGCCTGCCCATGCAGTTTGCTATTAATCTGGATATGCTTGATCAAAACTACAGGCGCCTGCAAAGCGAAGTGCATCCTGACCGTTTTGCGGCTGCGCCATCAGCGGACCGCTTACGTTCCATGCAGCTGGCGACACAGGCTAATGAAGCCTATCGCACCTTGAAGGACCCTACTACGCGCGCCCGCTATCTGCTGCAAATCCATGGCGTAGACAGCCATCACGAAAACAACACGGCCATGCCAGTCGAATTTCTCATGCTGCAAATGGAATGGCGCGAGTTGATTGCAGAAGCAAGCGCGGACCGCGACGTTCCGGCATTGGAAAAACTGCTAAAAACAGCGCAGCAGGAGGCTCAAAATCTGCAGGAAGATTTGCGCACCACCCTGGATGAGGACAAACAATTGGATCAGGCTGCCGAAGCCGTGCGCAAGCTGAGTTTTATTGATAAAGTGCGCGGCGATATCGAACAAACCATTATCAAGCTTGAAGACTAGCAGCATAAAGAATACATATTAGCCATGGCCTTATTACAAATCGCAGAACCGGGAATGAGCGCAGCGCCGCACCAGCACAGACTCGCAATAGGCATTGATCTCGGCACCACAAATTCACTGGTGGCGACAGTACGCAGCGGCATGAGTACGGTACTGCATGATGAACAAGGCCATGCCTTGCTGCCGTCAGTTGTACGTTATTTGCCCGATGGCACTGTTGAAGTCGGTCACCAAGCCCAAGCCCAGCAGAGTCAGGATCCGCGCAACACTATCGTTTCTGCCAAGCGCTTTATGGGACGTGGCCTGCATGACGTCCCCGACCTCGTACACCTGCCCTATCAGTTTATTGATGCGCCTGGCATGGTGCAGGTAAGCACGCGCGCAGGCATAAAAAGCCCGGTAGAAATTTCGGCAGAAATTCTTAAGACACTCAAAATGCGTGCTGAAAAGGCCCTGGGGGTGTATGAAGGGCGCGGTGAACTGGCCGGTGCCGTGATTACCGTGCCGGCCTACTTCGATGAAGCACAACGCCAGGCGACAAAAGATGCAGCGCGACTTGCGGGCTTGACCGTACTGCGCTTGCTCAATGAGCCCACTGCCGCCGCAGTGGCGTATGGTCTGGATAATGCCGCCGAAGGCACATACGTAATTTATGACCTCGGTGGCGGCACTTTCGACATTTCCATCCTGCGCTTATCCAAAGGTGTGTTTGAAGTATTGGCTACCAATGGCAACTCAGCACTGGGTGGGGATGATTTCGACCGTCGTATTTTCTGTTGGGTGCTGGAGCAAGCCAAGTTGCAACCCATCACAGCGGAAGACACGCGCCTATTGCTGACCAAGGTGCGCGAAGCCAAAGAATGGCTGACCGACCATACCTCGGCCCAGATTACGAGCATATTAAGTAATGGTGAAGTGGTCGATCTCACGCTGACCAGCGCTACCCTCACGCAACTCATCCAGCACCTGGTAGCTAAAACCCTGAGTCCGACGCGTAAAGCTTTGCGCGATGCGGGTTTATCGATGGAAGACATAAAAGGCGTGGTCATGGTTGGCGGTGCCACACGCATGCCGCAGATTCGCCAGGCCATAGCCGAATTTTTTCAGCAGGAACCGCTCACCAATCTGGACCCGGACAAAGTCGTGGCCTTGGGTGCGGCCATACAAGCCAATGTGCTGGCCGGCAACCGTAACGACGACGATTTATTGCTGCTGGATGTTATTCCGCTGTCATTAGGTCTGGAAACCATGGGCAGCTTAGTGGAAAAAGTAATTCCGCGTAACTCCACATTGCCCGTCGCACGCGCGCAAGACTTCACCACATTCAAGGATGGCCAAACAGCCATGAGTATCCATGTCGTGCAGGGAGAACGCGAACTGGTGTCGGACTGCCGCTCTCTCGCCCGCTTCGAATTGCGTGGCATACCGCCAATGGCAGCTGGGGCAGCGCGCATACGCGTTACTTTCCAGGTGGATGCGGACGGATTGCTTTCTGTCAGCGCGCGTGAGCAAACCAGCGGCGTTGAAACCAACATCACGGTTAAACCTTCCTATGGCTTAAGCGAGGATGAAATCTTCAACATGCTACAAAGCTCGTTCACTTCAGCCGAAGATGACAAGCAGGCGCGGGCATTACGTGAAACCCAGGTTGATGCTGAGCGTTTGCTGGAAGCCATTAGCGCCGCACTGGCGAAAGATGGCGATGCCCTATTGAACCCACAGGAACGCGCTGCCATTGAAGCTGAAATGGAGACTCTGCGGACCTTGTCCACAGGTAATGACAGCCACGCTATCCATAGCGCAGTGGAAGCGCTGAATCATGCCACCGAAGCTTTTGCTGCGCGCCGCATGGATACCTCGGTCAAGCAGGCATTCGCCGGGAAAAACTTGAATTCCCTGAAAATATAGCTGGAATATGGCTCACCATATCAACATAAGATTTAACCGCAACCAAAACCCTAGTTCTCAACCATAAGACTACAACCATAGAAATTAGCCATGCCGCAAATCATTGTTTTACCTCACCCAGATCTGTGTCCAGATGGCGCGACTTTTGAAGCTAAGGCTGGTGTTTCCATTTGCGACAACATGCTTGAGCATGACATTGATATCGATCATGCCTGCGAAAAAGCGTGTGCTTGTACTACTTGCCACGTGATCGTGCGCGAGGGCTACCAGTCACTGCCATTGGCAGAAGAAGCAGAAGAGGATTTACTGGATAAAGCCTGGGGACTGGAACCTCAATCGCGCTTGTCCTGCCAGGCGGTTGTTACGGATAAAGACCTGGTTATTGAAATCCCCAAGTATTCGATCAACATGGCTAAAGAAGGCCATCGTTAAGCCATGCTGCGCTGGATATGGCTTTTTCAAGTCAGTTTAAAGTTTAACTAAATAGCTTGGTAGTAGCACTATCGGATTTGATTCCAGCAGCTTACGGAATTCCTCGGGCGGCAGTGGTTCACTAAATATATAGCCCTGTATCTGGTGACAACCTTGTTCCTGCAGGAACTTGAGCTGTGTCTGAGTTTCCACACCTTCCGCAATCACCTTGATCTTCAAACTACGCGCCATGGCGATAATTGCCTGGGTAATGGCCATGTCGTCGCTATCACGGGGAATATCGCGCACAAAAGACCGATCAATTTTCAATGCATCAATAGGGAAATGTTTGAGATAACCGAGTGATGAATAGCCTGTGCCAAAGTCGTCAATCAGGACGTGCGCACCCAAATCACGGAAATATTGCAATAGCTTACTGGCATGCTCAGCATTTTGCATAATCATGCTTTCCGTAATTTCCAGCTCCAGGCAGTCGGCGGTCAAACCGCTTTCTGTCAGGGCATCGATGATGGTTTGCTGCAGGCCTTCTTCACGAAACTGCCTTGCTGAAAGATTAACGCCAACGCGCATCGGTCGCTCCGTCAGGCGCCACCCATAGGCCTCACGGCATGCCTCCTTGAGCACCCACTCACCGATGGCGATAATCAGGCCAGTTTCTTCTGCCAGCGGGATAAATTCGGCAGGGGCTATCAGGCCCAACTCAGGATGTTGCCAGCGCAACAAGGCTTCTGCCCCAACAATCTGCAGGCTCACCAAATCCACCTTAGCCTGATAATGCAGCACGAACTCGTTACGCTCCAGCGCGCGCCGCAAGCTGTTCTCCAGCGCAAGTCGTTCTACGCTATGCACATTGCTGTCTGCGGCATAGAAATAGAAGGTATTTTTGCCATGCTCCTTGGCACGATACATTGCGGCGTCAGCATTTTTCAGCAGGGAGAACAAATCCACGCCATCCTCAGGATAAACGCTAATGCCAATACTGGCACTGATGTAGAGCTCCTGGTTGAGCAAAATAAATGGCTGTGCCAGCACGTTCATGATTTTGCGTGCCACAGCAGTCAAATACTGGGCATCCACAAAATCTTCGACCAGTACCACAAATTCGTCACCCCCCTGCCGCGCTACGGTATCAGACAAACGCAAGCACTCTTTCAGGCGTCTGGCAGCTTCCTGCAACAGCATATCGCCCGCCTGATGGCCAAGCGTGTCATTAATAACCTTGAAACGATCCAGATCAATAAACAGTACAGCGATTTTTTTGTGACTGCGCTGTGCGCGCAGCAAAGCCTGCTCAATACGCTCCTGCAACAGCATCCGGTTGGGTAAATGCGTAAGCGCGTCATGGTTGGCAAGAAATTGCAGGCGTTCTTCAGATTGTTTACGCAAACTGATGTCTGTAAAAACAGCGACATAATTCTGAACTACATCTTTGGTATCAGTCACCCTGCTGATGGACAACCACTCAGGATAACTTTCGCCATTCTTACGGCGGTTTAGGATTTCACCCACCCATTGACCATTGGTTTTGAGAGTTTTCCATATTTCGTCGTAATATTGCTTATCGTGCAAATCGGTATTCATCACCACAGGCGGGTAGCCCACGATCTCCTCACTGCTATAGCCGGTAATATCGATATAAGCCTGATTCACTTCCAGCACGTTAAAATTGGCATCCGTAATCAAAATGCCTTCGGCGGTATGCTCAAACACCTGCCGTGACAGGCGCAAGCTTGCCTCGGCCTGTTTGCGCGCGGTGATATCGAGCATAATGCCGACCAGTTGTTGTGGCCTGGTAATAGATTTATTGGGAATAACCCTGACAACATCCTGTATCCAGACTACGCGGCCATCCGCCGCTATCATGCGATAATCGAACACATGACTGCGCAGCTGGAGGGATTCGCTCATGCAGTATTCCACCACCCAATCCCTGTCATCCGGATGGATATTGTCTTTCCAGAAAGTCGGGCTTTCGGTCCATTCTGCTAAAGGATAGCCCAGCAGCATCTCGGCCTCATGGCTGACAAAAGTAAAGGCTCCGTCTGGGTTGGCGCGCCACATGATGGCATGCACTGACTCAACCAGTTCCTGGTAATCCTGCTGGCTTTGCACCAGTGCGACTTCCGCCTGCTTGCGTCCGCTGATATCTATCACCAAGCCGACTATGCGATCACCATTATCGCGATAGCTGGCTTCTGAAATTTCAATAAACACCGGCTGGCCATTTTTAGCCATGCCCAGCGCTTCATAGCGCCCGGGAACTGTGCCACTCTCTTTAGCGTTCTGACGTATGGCGGCCACCCGCTTGCGATCAGAAGGATGGATCAGATCGAGAAATTCCGAGCCCAGCGGAATATCCCCTAGCTGGAAGCCGCCTATACGCCACATGGCGTCATTGCCATACACAATCCGGCCATGCTCGATGACGATCATACCTTCATCGGCATCCGACTGGGCATGGATCAGGGCATCATAAAGATCAAGCTGCTCCCTGAGTTTCTCCTCAGAGCGCAAACGTCCAGTATGCAATCCGGACAGGGCAATGCCGGTTGCCGATATCACTAATGCATACAGCCAGTAATTGATTAAATTGCCATGAGCAAAGTCTTCCGCGAAAAAGCCATGCTGCTCGGAGCTTCCCCACAGCGCCATGATCACGACAAGTACCGTGCTCAGCGCTGCACCGCGCTGATGAAAGCTCAATGCGGCCCACATGACGAGTGGAAACAATACAAATGGCTTGGGATTGGGCAACAGAGCATTAGGTAAGGCATCGAAGAAGACCAGCAGGCACCCATACAGCAGCAATATTGCCAGCACACCGGCTTCTACAAGCTTGGCCTTACTCCAGCGTAGCGGCTTATGATGCAAAATGGACAATGCTGCTGACGCAAACAATACATCGCTCAGCACATCTCCCATCCACCAGCTGCTAAATACGCCAGATAAGGCATGCTGATCGATCAGATCTGCCAGCAGCAGGGAACCAGAGCCAATCAAGGCGCTAATCAAAGTACTGATACCGGCAGCCAATATCAGCAGGCCCAGCAAGTCACGCAAACGCGTCAGTGCTGGATCAAATTGGATGAAATGTTTGAGCAAGTAACAGGCAAACAGGGCTTCCAGCGTATTGCCCACCGCCATGCTTGCGGCAACCCAAGGAACACCCGTACCAAGCTCAACAAAGAATGCGCCGACGAATATCCCAGGCCATAAGCGATATCCAAAAATGAGCAATGCGGCAAGCGACAAGCCGGCAGGTGGCCAGATCAAAGTCGCAAAAGCATGGGGCAAGGCAAATAGAAGCCCGATCTTGGCACTCCCCCAGTATACGAGGGCCAGCAATACAGCCAGCATGGATAAGTGTGCGGGTGAAATACGATAGGGGCGCTGGAGATCTAGATACATCCCGCAATTGTAATGCAATTATGCAAACTGACTAAGACTCAGCCAGCAATTGCTCAAAAGCAACACCCAAACTTCAATGAACCAGCGCTGTAATGTGGCAGTTGGCCGTCCTGTACCAGCATGCCCACTGGAGCTATCGTCCATCTCTTAAAACTTGCAGACTAGAAGTTTAACTGGCCGCGCAAGGTTAAAGTATCTTCATGATCGCTGGTTACCCCTGTAGCAACAGTAATTGGCTGATCGTAATTAGTACGGGTGTAGTTCAGCAAAAAGCGAACATTCGGGTTCAGGATCCACTTGATCCCGCCTGCATAAGCCTGAGCCTTTGAATTTGCTGTAAGGCTGGTACCTGCACTTGCTTGCTTGATAGCTATGTCTGAAGCGTCAAACTCCGAGTAGCGAATGCCCAGCTCCCAGGCACCGGAACCAATCGCACCGGGATGCACAAACTCGTTCTTGGGCTTGATAGCGCCCCAGGCACCTTCCTTGTAGGTGTTGGCATAGCTTTCACCTGTCATCAACCACAGCGCTTCCACATACCATGCATCTACATCGCCACTCACCTTGGCATTAGCAGCAACATGTTTTGCATCGTAACTGGCTTTGGCATATTCGCCTTGCAGCTTGAATGGTCCATAAGATGCGGCAAGCTCCAAGGCTCCCGTATCTTGCTGAATAGATACATCATTACCGCCACCACCAATTTTTGCCGCAAAAATATCTGCGAGGCCGCGCGGCTCAGTACGGAAAGTTAAAACCGTAGCTGTAGGCTTTGCCCCATATTTACCAGAAAAGCCCGCTGCGCCAATATGCAACACAGCATCATTCCAACCGGCCATCTTGGCAATGTTTGCGGCTACACGCCCACCCACAAACATGTCATTGGTCTTGTTATCTGCTTCGGTAAAATCATTCTGGAACACGTTAGCCTGATAGATCACGCCAGCTACTGGTTCACCCCAGATCATGGCACCCAGTTTCTCGTTCGGTGCCAGCTGATTAACGAAAGAACGCTCGGCAAAATCAATATTGTTCGAGCTGGTCATTTTTTCCAGGCCGAATGGTGTCTTGTAACGACCAAACTTGAATTGCGCCTCTTTCCACCAACCCACGTTGAGCCAGGCCTGGTCTATCGTGTTGGTGTTGGAACCTATCAAGTTGGTCTGGATTTCGTAGGTGTAGTCGTTATAGAACTTGCCCTTCACGCCGACACGAGCACGGCGGAATTCAAAATTGTCTGCAATCTTAGACGTGGCAGGATCATTGGATTCGCTATAGCCGCTGAAATTGTGATAATCGAAGTGCGCGCGGCCTTCTACCGCCACGCTGTGCTGGCCGTCTGCGCTTTCAAACATGATGCCGTCCTTGAACTTGGCCTTTATTTCGCTGCTTTTGCTTTTCTTTTCAACTTCGCGGCCCTTCGACAGCTGAGCTCCTTCTTCCTCGGTTAAAACACCTTTGGCAATCAGCGCCTGCAACAGATCGTCAGAGCTGTCGGCCATGGCGTTCGTGCCGACGCCCATCAACAGAGCCCCAGATACCGCAACCATCACGCCGCGTAGCTTCATGCTTTGCATTACGTCACTCCCCGTTAAATAGATCAAAAAATTGGTCTGTTAAGTTTCAACACGGGAACGATTTTGCGTAGGTAATATGACAAACTGATGACGGCTGTAACTCTTTTGCGGCATTGTTGCCAAAATACAACGGTCAACAATTATTGCTTGCAGCGAGATTGCAATTTACACATAGAAAAGGCTTCTCAATTAATCATCGAGAAGCCTTTGGGCCAGGCATGACGAACCGCTAGGAATCAGTTGCTCATCAGGAAACCGCTGCCTCATGCTTGGCAATGACATTGCGTAAGTTAGCGCTGGGTTTACTATTATCGGAGGCCAGTCCGGCAATATCCCCAGATATTTCCCCGCCCTCTTCGATCAAAATTTTGCCGTAACGAATTTTGCCGCTGACGCGACCAGAAGCATGAATAATCAACTGGCTACGCGCTGTCAACTCACCATCAAACTGCCCATAGATCTCAGCGACATCAATGCCCACCTTACCTGAGAAGGAACCATTAACAGCGATCTGAATGACACGGCTATCCATGGTGGCTTCAACACGCCCTTCTACTACCAGCGTATCGCAATCCAGGATTTCGGCGCCCTTGAGTTTCACATCAGGCCCGACTATCAAACGACTACCGGAAATAGCCTCTGTGTTAGGTACATTATCAGGTGTAGCGTTAGACACAGCATTAGATTTGGGTTCTGCCACCGTTGCAGTGGTAGAGGTCGCCGATTCCATTGCGGCGAGATGCCCCGGCGTCACTGATGGCGGAACTGATTTATTTATCGGACTGGCAGAAGATGGGCTGAGTGGGCGGGCAGTATCGTTACCCCTATTAAAAAAACCTTGTTTATTAAGCATGGGAGGCCTTTTATAAAATGATCAAGCAGAAAAGAAAAAGGTATGCATGGTACATACCCGACTTCCCTGCTCTAAAGCAATGGTCATGCCGAATATAATTTATTCAGTTATTTCAATAGGATAGTATATTATTATTCTGGGAAACAGTGAATCAGGCCAGTTGAACGTCGCATATGCACGACAGATATCGCAACAATCATGTAGTCGATTGATTATACAGAGGTTTATTTGTCGCCTCTGCCCAACGATTTAACCTGTCACTTCATAACCAGTGCTTGTTATCGCCGTTTTCAGTTGCTCCGCGGTGACCTGGCCAGGGTCATAACTAACCTCGGCCTTGGCTTCAATATGCGACACCTCCGCTTTCACCACCCCTGGCAGGGCTAGTAAAACCTTAGTCACCGCGTTGGCACAGCCGCCGCAGGTCATACCCGAGATAAAAAGCGTGGTAGTGTGCATTAGGTTAACTCTCTCAATATTAAGGATGTCTCAGGATTCTGCACGCATGTGCGGGAATAGAATCACATCGCGGATACTGGGGCTGTCCGTGAGCAGCATGACCAAACGATCGATACCAATGCCGCAGCCGCCTGTTGGTGGCATCCCGTATTCCAGGGCGCGAATGAAATCCGCATCGTAATACATAGCTTCGTCATCGCCGGCTTCCTTCGCCGCCATCTGGGCCTGGAAGCGTGCGGCCTGGTCTTCCGCATCATTCAGCTCAGAGAATCCGTTGGCGATTTCGCGGCCGGTAATAAACAACTCAAAACGCTCGGTAATTTCCGGATTGCTGTCTGAAGCGCGCGCCAGCGGCGACACCTCTACCGGGTAATCAATAATATAGGTAGGTTCCCATAATTGGGCTTCGGCAGCTTCTTCAAACAATGCCAACTGCAAAGCACCCAGACCAGCATGTTTAAAAGCATCGACACCGAACTTCTTCAGTTCTGCGCGCAGGAAAGTTGCGTCATTAAGCTGACTTAGCTCATATTTCGGCGCATATTTTTGAATCGCACCGACTATGGTCAGACGCTGAAATGGCTGGCTTAAATCCAATGCCCGGCCTTGATATTCCAGAGTTGCCGTACCGCGTGCTGCGATAGCCGCAGCACGTATGCAGCTTTCGGTAAAGTCCATCAGCCACTTGTAATCAGTGTAAGCGGCATAAAACTCCATCATGGTGAATTCAGGGTTATGTCGTACGCTGAGACCTTCATTGCGGAAATTGCGGTTAATTTCAAACACACGCTCGAAGCCACCCACTACCAGACGCTTCAAATAAAGTTCAGGTGCGATACGCAACACCATCTGCATATCCAGTGCGTTGTGATGCGTAATGAATGGCTTGGCCGAGGCACCGCCAGGAATCGGATGCAGCATCGGCGTTTCGACTTCGAGAAATTCGTTATCCAGCATAAAGCTGCGTATCGCCGCGACGATCTTGCTGCGATCAATAAAGGTCTGGCGTGTTTCTTCCGTAACAATCAAATCTACATAACGCTGACGGTACTTGGTTTCCTGATCAGCCAGGCCGTGAAACTTTTCAGGTAACGGGCGCAGCGATTTGGTCAGCAGGCGTAACTGATTCACCTTGACTGAGAGCTCGCCGGTCTTGGTCTTAAACAGCACCCCTTCTGCAGCCACGATGTCGCCCAAATCCCATTTCTTGAAAGCGTCGTATATCGCTTCACCGATATTGTCTTTAGCGATAAATAGCTGAATACGACCACTTTTATCCTGCACCGTGGCAAAGCTGGCTTTGCCCATGACACGCTTCAGCATCATGCGCCCGGCGACGCTCACCTTGATCGCCTGAGCTTCTAAAACCTCATTCTCATGTTCTCCATAGATAGCATGCAGCCGAGCAGAGTGATGGCCTGGCTTGAAATCATTGGGGAAGGCCACACCTTGCGCACGAATGACTTTCAGCTTCTCGCGACGCTCGGCCATGACATGGTTCTCGTCCTGCACCGGTTTATGCTCAGCCAGATTTTCAGATGGATTTTGCGACTCGCTCACGGCTACACTCCCTGCTTCAAACTCTCGGATATAAATGGATCAAGGTCGCCATCGAGCACGCCTTGCGTATTGCCAATTTCCACGTTGGTGCGCAGGTCTTTAATGCGAGACTGATCGAGCACATAGCTGCGAATCTGGTGTCCCCAGCCGATATCAGTCTTGGAATCCTCAATGGCCTGCTTTTCTTCATTACGCTTGCGCAATTCCAGCGCATACAACTGGGCTTTCAGCATGGCCATGGCTTCGGCTCTATTACGATGCTGCGAGCGATCATTCTGACACTGTACGACGGTATTGGTCGGCAAGTGGGTAATACGCACGGCGGAATCCGTCTTGTTGATGTGCTGGCCACCGGCGCCCGAGGCGCGGTAGGTATCAATACGCAGATCAGCCGGATTGATATCGACTTCAATAGAATCATCGACCTCTGGAAATATCGAAACACTGGCAAACGAAGTATGGCGGCGGTTACCAGAATCGAATGGCGATTTGCGCACCAGGCGATGCACGCCACTTTCCGTACGCAAATAACCATAGGCATAATCGCCGGAAATCTTGAGGGAAGCGCTTTTGAGGCCGGCCACATCACCTTCGGACTCTTCCAGCACTTCCACCTTGAAGCCGCGACGCTCGCAGTAGCGCAAATACATACGGAATAACATGGAAGCCCAGTCCTGCGCCTCCGTCCCACCTGAACCCGACTGGATATCGATAAAACAGTTATTAGGGTCCATGGGGTTGGCAAACATGCGACGAAATTCCATCTCCGCCACGCGCTGTTCCAGCTGCACACTATCTTGCTGGATGCCAAGCAAAGTAGCATCGTCGTTTTCTTCCCGCGCCATATCAAACAACTCACGGCTATCGCGCAGGCCGCTATCCACCTGGGACAGGGATTGCACGATAAACTCCAGCTCGCGCTTCTCTTTGCCTAGCTTCTGTGAGCGTTCGTTATCATTCCAGATCGCCGGGTCTTCAAGGAGCTGGCTGACTTCATCCAGCCGCTGTTGCTTGGTTTCAAAGTCAAAGATACCCCCGTAGGGCATTATTGCGTTCGTATAAATCGTTCAGGCGATTGGCGATAATATTGAGTTGTTCGGCTTCCATCAGGGCTGGTGTTCCATCAAGGCATAATACAAAGGTCGCAATTATACAGTAAAGTAATTGTTACTCGTGGCGCTCTGCTGTCTTCAATGGCGACAATCAAGGTATTGCAGCAAACAATACCGCTCCCGCCGGCCCCGTCACAAAAATGTCATAATCCATAGCTATCATGTAACACGTACTACCAGTCGGATAATTTCGACATAACCTTGCTGAACTTCAGGAGAATTACATGCAAATTTTGAATCGCGCGCTGACAGGCACACTAGCTGCCATCAGCCTGACGCTGGCTTCCAGCGCTTATGCTGTTGATATTACCGGCGCCGGCGCTACTTTTCCTTATCCCATTTACGCCAAATGGGCTGATGCTTACAACAAAACAACCGGTACCAAGCTTAACTATCAGTCCATCGGCTCTGGTGGCGGCATCAAACAGATCCAGAACAAAACAGTGGATTTCGGCGCGTCTGACAAACCACTAAAACCGGAAGAACTGGAAAAAAGCGGCCTGATACAATTCCCAACTGTGGTAGGTGGTATTGTTCCTGTAGTCAATATCCCCGGGCTTGGTAATGGCGAGTTGCGTCTGAGCGGTGAAGTACTGGCCAATATTTTCTTGAAAAAAATTACCAAGTGGAACGATGTAGCAATCAAGACCCTCAATCCCAGCTTGGCACTGCCCAATGCAACGATTACCGTTGTACATCGCTCCGATGGCTCCGGCACTACCTTCGTGTTCGCCAATTACCTGTCCAAGGTTAGCAAGGAATGGAACGATAAGGTAGGTGCTGATACTTCGGTAGCCTGGCCAGCTGGTATAGGCGGCAAGGGCAATGAGGGCGTTGCATCCTACACCCAGCGTATCAAGCATTCTATTGGCTATGTCGAATATACCTATGCCAAACAAAATGGCCTGTCATATGTGACCATGCAAAACCGTGAAGGTGAATTTGTTAAGCCCAGCATCGACAGCTTCCAGTCTGCTGCTCGATATACAGAATGGGAAAAAGCAACCGGCTTCTATGAAATCCTGACCAATGAGCCAGGCAAGACAACATGGCCGATAGCCGGTGCAACCTTCATCCTGATGCATAAAATGCAGGATAAGCCTGCCAATGCACGGGAAGTATTGAAGTTTTTTGACTGGAGCTACAAGAACGGCGACAAGATGGCCAAATCTCTGGACTATGTGTCGATGCCAGAAAACGTCATCAAGCTGATCGAAGCTCACTGGAAAAATAACATCAAGAGCAAAGGCGGTGCAGTTTGGCAATAATGGCATGATGCAAAAATAAGCATGTCCTCTTATAATCACGCCATATCTGAGAAACTGCAGAGAAGAGACCTCCCTCCTCTGCAGTTTTTTCTGCGCAACCTCACTCAAAAGAGTCCGACTTAATGCTAATGGCAGGCCGAAAAAAGAACATCGGGGCATTTCTAGACAAAGTATTTCATAACACTACTTTGCTGTTTGCGTTATTAGTCTTTAGCATCATGTTCGGCATCTTGATTACGCTTTTCGTATCAAGCTTACCGGCGCTGAAGCAGTTTGGCCCTGGCTTTTTTACCAGTGACGCATGGAACCCGGTCACTATAGATTTTGGCGGTCTGGTACCAATTTACGGCACTATCGTCACCTCACTTATCGCCATGTTGATTGGTATTCCCGTCAGTTTTGGCATTGCCATGTTTATTACCGAATTGGCGCCGACATGGCTAAAACGTCCACTGGGCGTTGCCATTGAGCTACTGGCCGGTATCCCCAGCATCATTTACGGCATGTGGGGCCTGTTTGTATTTGCCCCTTTTTTCGCCGACCATATCCAGCCGTGGATCAACGATAACTTGGGCGCACTGCCTTTGATTGGCGCTATTTTCCAGGGGCCAGCCATGGGGATCGGCATGCTGACAGCAGGCATTATTCTGGCCGTCATGGTAATCCCCTTCACCTCATCAGTAATGCGCGATGTGTTTGAAATCGTACCGCCCATGCTGAAAGAGTCTGCTTATGGGCTTGGCGCTACCACTTGGGAAGTAGTCAGGAATATCGTATTGCCTTACACCAGAGTAGGTGTAGTAGGCGGCATCATGCTGGGCCTGGGGCGTGCGCTGGGTGAAACCATGGCAGTTACCTTTGTCATCGGCAACGCACATGAACTTTCAGCCTCGCTGCTAATGCCGGGTAATACAATTTCGTCAGCCTTGGCGAATGAATTCACTGAAGCAGTTGGCGATGTTTATACCTCCGCGCTCATCACATTGGGCCTGACGCTGTTCGTCATTACCTTTATCGTATTATCAATAGCAAAACTGCTTCTTATTAAACTCTCTGCGCGCGAAGGCAAACAGTCATGAGCAATTTTGACAGTCAGCGTTACCTCATGCGCCGTGTAACGAATGCGCTAGTACTCACCATTTCGGTATTGACAGTGGCTTTCGCCTTAGTCTTTCTGTTATGGATATTGTGGACGTTATTCAGCCATGGATTAAGTTATCTGCGTCCGAGCGTCTTCAGCGAGATGACACCCCCACCAGGCGATGTTGGCGGACTGCTTAATGCCATTGTCGGCAGCCTTTACATGGTCCTGGTTGCTACGCTCATTGGTACGCCGGTTGGTGTGCTAGCCGGTACTTATCTTGCCGAATTTGGACGTACAGGCTGGCTCGCCCCAGCAACACGCTTCACTAACGACATCCTGCTTTCTGCGCCATCTATTGTCATAGGCCTGTTTGTCTACGAAGTTTTCGTACACCGGGTTGGGCATTTTTCTGGCTGGGCAGGCGCTCTGGCATTGGCGCTCATTGTCATTCCCGTAGTTGTGCGTACGACCGAAAACATGTTGCAGCTAGTGCCCCATAATTTACGCGAGGCGGCAGCGGCGCTTGGCGCACCTCACTGGAAAGTAGTCATGATGATAGTCTACCGTGCCGCCAAAGCTGGCATGTTGACTGGCATGCTGTTAGCAATTGCTCGGATTAGCGGCGAAACAGCCCCACTACTCTTCACCGCATTGAACAACCAGTTCTGGAGTACCGACCTCAATGGGCCCATGTCCAGCCTCGCCGTCGTGATATTCCAATTTGCCATGAGTCCCTATGAAGACTGGCAGCACCTTGCTTGGGCAGGTGCACTACTGATTACTCTATTTGTGCTTGGCCTGAACATCCTGGCACGCTCCCTCTTCCGCCGCGGCCCAGCCTCGAGCTAAACAGGACTTATCATGACCGTAGAATCTTTTACTCCCAAAATTGCCGCTAAAAACCTGAATTTCTACTACGGCAGTTTTCAAGCGCTAAAAAATATCAATCTAAGCATCCCCAGCGGCAAAGTCACTGCTTTTATTGGCCCTTCCGGTTGTGGCAAATCTACCTTGCTTAGGACCTTTAACCGCATGTACGAGCTATATCCTAAGCTGCGTGCCGAGGGTGATATCATGCTCGACGGCAAAAGCATTTTTGATGCTGAACAGGATCTTAATCTGCTACGCGCCAAGATTGGCATGGTATTCCAGAAACCGACACCATTCCCAATGTCGATCTACGATAACATTGCTTTTGGCGTTAAGTTATATGAGCGTCTTTCCAAGGTTAACCTGGATGAGCGCGTGGAATGGGCTTTAAAGAAAGCCGCCTTATGGAATGAAGTCAAAGATAAGCTAGGGCAGAATGGCGCAAGCCTTTCTGGAGGCCAACAACAACGTCTATGCATTGCTCGCTGCATTGCCGTTAAACCTGACGTGCTACTCCTGGACGAGCCCTGTTCTGCATTAGATCCGATTTCCACAGCCCGTATCGAGGAATTGATTAACGAGCTCAAATCGGAATATACCATCGTCATAGTGACTCACAACATGCAACAGGCTGCGCGGGTGTCTGACTTCACAGCTTATATGTATCTGGGAGAGCTGATTGAACATGGTGATACTGACATAATTTTCACCCGCCCCACCCGTAAAGAAACCGAAGATTATATTACTGGCAAATTTGGCTAATTGAGGCTTGGTTAGCCAGCCTGGATAAATGAATGCTGGTTATAAAAAATCCCCTAAAGATTCTTTAGGGGATTTTTTTGCTTGAACCTTTTGCACTGTCAGAATGACGAATGTGCCCAGTTATCTAAGTCTTACCAATTGCATCGATTTCTTGTTTTATTTTCATTTTGTCTATCTTATCCAACGGCAACTCAGCGAATAGCTTGATACGGTTTTCAAGATCATTACAGATTCTGCGAAATGCGATGAGCTTCTCCGCATCTGAACCTTGCACTGCAAGGGGATCTTCTACCCCCCCAATGCGCTGTCATAGGATGACCTGGCCATATTGGGCATAGCTCACCGGCAGCATTGTCACAGACGGTAAAGATAAAATCCAGGTACGGTGTGCCCTCAGCCGAAAATTCATTCCAGCTTTTGCTGCGGACACCATCCGTAGAGAGGCCGCGTGCCTGCAATGTTTGAATGGCAAATGGATGGACTTGGCCGCAGGGTAACTCCCTGCGCTATAAGCCTTGAACCTACCTTTACCCCAGTGCGCCATCAGCCTTTCTGCCATGATGCTACGCGCTGAATTGCCTGTGCAAAGAAAAAGTACGCTATAGGTCTTTGGTTCCATGGTAATTTCCAGTATGGGTTAGAGCGCAATCAGGGTACGCAGCAACTCTTGATAGCTATCATCTTGCGGCTGCTGGATATACTTGGCGTTTCACAGCTGTGTACAACATCTCCACCATATACAGCGCACTCACCAAATGCGTGAAAAGTTTCCCAAGCGATACCAGCGGGGTCAGTCGCCCAAGCCTTTTGTGCATTGGCAACAGCTCTCCGTTAGATAACCAAGCTAGCCATCCATCGTACCGCAATTCGCCATATGAATAATCCGGGTGCCCTTGCGCAAGGTATTGACCAAACTTGTCTGCTTAAGCATTTGCAGGTGTAACAATAGGGTGGCATTGGGGATAACCCAATTGTTCACCTATTTTGCCAGCAGGCATTCCGGTAATGAGGCATGCTAGCGACCGAATATGGCAATGTTATGAATGGCACTCACCTGCAGCATAGCTGCTGCGTGCATATGCATCTAGCTGAAAATCAGCAGGCCCCAAACTACAAACAGGTTGAGCAGGCTGAGCAAAACCGCTGCGCTGCCAATATCTTTGGCGCGCTTGGCAAGGTCATGGCTTTCCATGGAAATGCGATCAACCGTTGCTTCGATCGATGAATTCAGCAGCTCGACGATAATCACCAGCATGACGCTGCCTATCATCAATGCCCGTGCAATAACGGTATCACCCAGATAGATAGCCAGCGGAATTAGCACAATGGCCATGAACACTTCCTGACGAAAAGCATCCTCATGCTGGTATGCCGCTTTGATGCCGGCCATTGAATAGCCGAACGCATTTAACAATCGGCGCAAGCCGGTTTTACCTTTGTGCGGGCTTTGCTCGTTGAATTGGTTTTCCATGCACGCCCCTAATTTAAGTCCCGCATATTGTAAGTGACTGAATCAGGGCCGAAGTATAACAAACCCATACTACCCACGCCGCCCGTCACAGTAAGATCATAGCCTTGTCACATGGAATTCATTGCACTAGGGTAAATTGTACGGCATGAAGATGAGCCCGCACCTGAGCACACCATTGGGGAAAACGCACATCAGCTGTTATACAGCGCAGATAGCGACGCAGAAACCGCAATTGCGATTGGCTACGCCAGCTTTCTATATGCCGATGTTTGGCCATAATCACTTTGTACTGGTGCATTCAGCCTTGACTTCAAGTATTAGATAGCGAAAGAACAGCCAGCAATCAAAGGCCCGGTCAGGGCACCAGCGCAGCCGAGCAAAACGCCACAGCATGTAAAGTATTTCCCAAAGGGAAGCTGAATCGATCAAGTAATGTGCCTATGAGCCAGATATCCTGATGTATCTCATAAGGGTGTGGGCGCAAGGTCTGGCCCTTGAGCCCTTGTAGAGCAAGGTACCGCAAAGACCGGCTAATATCATGTGCAGGCAAGGCAATAAACCGGCTATGTCTTGGGTAAGCCATATTCCCAGCATTACCGCATACCAGAATACGCCATCGCCAAGACTGCTGACCAGACGAAAGTACAAGCGCACCCAGCGATAGTGACTGGTTCGGTTCACCCGCAGACAAAGCGCACTATCCAGCTCGTTAAAACGATGCAGTCTTTTGAACAGCGGATGCCAGCTGCTAAGTGTGAGAACACAGCATCAGGATGAATACTTAGGCAGCGGCTTTTCTTACCGTGTCGGCAATACGCTCGGCCAGGCTTTGCACCTGTTCGCGCGAGCGCCCTTCCACCATGACGCGGATTTTTGGCTCAGTACCGGAGGGGCGCAATAATACGCGACCGCTGCCATCAAGTTCTTTTTCGGCAGCTTTCACCGCATTCTGCACTGCTACATTCCCATCCAGGTTGATGCGCTGCTGGACCTTCACATTGACCAGCACCTGCGGATACAAGGAAAGGCCAGCACCCAGTTCAGCCAGCGACTGATTGCCGGCACGCAAAGCATGCAATACCTGTAATGCCGCAATGATTCCATCTCCGCTGCTGTGCTTATCCAGGCACAGAATATGGCCGGAATTTTCTCCGCCCACCTGCCAGCCATGCTCATTGAGCAGCTCCAGCACGTAACGGTCACCAACCTTGGCCCGAATAAAAGGGATATTAGCCTTGGCTAAAGCATGCTCGAGTGCCAAATTGGTCATGAGCGTGCCGACCACTCCACCTGCCAGTTTGCCCCGCTGTTGACGGTGCATGGCAATGATATACAGCAGTTGATCGCCATCCAGTAGCTGGCCGTCTCCATCCACCACCATTACGCGATCACCGTCACCATCGAAAGCAATACCGAGGTCGGCTTTATGCGCAACTACCGCATTGCATAGTGCTTGCGGATGGGTGGAGCCACATTCATGATTGATATTGAGACCATCGGGCTGATTGCCTATGACGATAATTTCGGCACCCAGCTCATGAAATACTGGCGGTGCCACGTGATAAGTCGCGCCATGTGCGCAGTCCAGCACAATTTTCAGACCACGCAAATCCAGCGCATGGGGGAACGTGCTTTTGCAGAATTCAATATAGCGTCCAGCCGCATCATTAATACGGCGGGCCTTACCCAGCTTGGATGGACTCATTACTTGCATGGGACGATCCAACTCTGCTTCAATCGCGTGCTCAATGTCGTCGGCCAGCTTCGTACCTTCGGCAGAAAAGAATTTAATGCCGTTATCCTCAAATGGGTTATGCGAAGCCGAAATAACAACCCCAGCTTGAGCGCGTAATGCACGCGTGAGATAAGCGACAGCAGGCGTAGGCATGGGGCCGGTAAGCAACACATCGACACCGGCGGCTGACAAGCCGGCCTGCAAAGCCGATTCCAGCATATAGCCGGAAATTCGCGTATCTTTGCCAATTAACACGGAAGGATGAGCCCCCTGCCCCAGATGGCTATCAATATTCGTTAATACGCGTCCTGCGGCATAGCCCAGACGCATAACGAAGTCTGGCGTGATAGGCGCTTCGCCCACGCGTCCACGGATGCCATCGGTACCGAAATATTTTCTGCTCATTTTTTACTTTAAATATTTATTCAGATAAAACTGCTGTGACCACTCTAAGGGCATCAACAGTGGCTTTTACATCATGCACACGGATGATTCTAGCGCCTTTCATGGCAGATATCACTGAAGCCGCAATACTGGCATGCAAACGCACATCAACATCTGCACCAACAATCTGCCCCAGCACCGATTTGCGTGAGAGCCCCACCAGCAAAGGACGCCCTAAATCGGCAATACACTGCAATTGCTGTAACAGGGCCAGATTATGCACGGTGCGCTTGCCAAAGCCGAATCCAGGATCGAGCACTACGCGATCAGCTGTAATGCCCGCCGCCTGCACTGATGCCAGGCGTTCGCTCAAAAAGCTTGTGACTTCTGCCACCACGTCATCGTAGCGCGGATCCAACTGCATGGTCTGGGGCGTGCCTTGCATGTGCATGAGGCAGACGCCGACATTGCTTTGCGCCACGATCTCCAGCGCGCCGGGTTCCTGTAGCGCACGCACATCGTTAACCATGTCCGCACCTGCAGCAATTGCAGCCTGCATCACTTCAGGCTTGTAGGTATCGATGGATAAAGGCACCGTGGCTATTTTTGATAACTGTTCTATGACAGGCACCACACGCCCAAGCTCTTTTTCCAGACTTACAGGCGTAGCACCTGGCCGTGTGGATTCGCCGCCGATATCGAGGATGTCAGCACCCTCCTCTATGAGTTTCAGCCCATGCTGGACGGCTTTTTCCGTGGACTCATACTTGCCACCATCAGAAAAAGAATCCGGAGTAACATTCACAATACCCATTACATGCGGACGCGAGAGGTCTAGCTGATATCTACCACACAAGAATTTCAACGAATGGGTCATAGCATGGAATTAAGCCACATTAGTAATTAAGCCACGCAGACCGAGCGCTTTCAGGGTGCTCATCTAACGTGGCTTCGTTATCTGACTACAATCAGAGTTATTTAATCAAGACTTAGTGGCAGGTTGTGGCGTAGCAGTCGTAGCGGGGCCGGAAGTTCCGCTATCCCGTGACGTCTTGTTACTGGCTTGGCTGGGCTTAGGCGCACGCGGCGGTAAACCGGCCATGATGTCATCGATCTGCTCGGCATCAATGGTTTCCCACTCAAGCAGGGCCGAAACCATCGCTTCCACCTTGTCGCGATTTTCTTCCAGCAACTTGCGCGCAATAGCATACTGCTCATCCAGGATCCGGCGAATCTCGCCATCCACTTTTTGCAGCGTCGCTTCAGAGACCGATTTTGCTGACATGCGGCCGAAGAAGGAATCCTGGTCGTTATCAACATACACCATGGTACCTAGCGAATCTGACATGCCGTATTTGGTTACCATGTCGCGTGCCAAATGGGTAGCACGTTCAAAATCGTTGGAAGCGCCGGTGGACATCTGGTTCAGGAATACTTCTTCGGCAATACGGCCACCGAACAGTATCGAGATTTCCTCGAGCATTTTGTCGCGGTAATTACTGATGCGATCAAACTCAGGCAATTGCCAGGTCAAGCCCAGCGCCCAGCCGCGTGGCATGATGGTAACCTTATGCACCGGGTCAGCCTTGGGTAACAGTTTTGCCACTACCGCATGACCAGATTCGTGATAGGCCGTACTGCGGCGCTCCTCTTCACGCATGACCATGGACTTGCGCTCCGGCCCCATGAATATCTTGTCCTTGGCATCTTCAAAGTCGGCCATATCCACAGTGCGTTTGTTGCGACGTGCGGCAAACAATGCTGCCTCGTTCACGAGGTTAGCCAAATCGGCACCAGAGAAGCCCGGTGTACCGCGTGCAAGAATATCCGCCTTGACGTCAGCATCAATCGGCACTTTGCGCATATGCACCAGCAGGATTTGCTCGCGGCCACGGATGTCGGGCAAGCCCACCACGACTTGACGGTCGAAACGGCCGGGACGCAGCAACGCTTTATCCAGCACGTCGGCGCGGTTGGTTGCTGCAATCACGATTACGCCGGAACTAGGCTCAAAACCATCAAGCTCGACCAGCAACTGATTCAGTGTTTGCTCACGCTCGTCGTTACCACCGCCCGTACCTGCGCCACGATGACGGCCCACCGCATCAATTTCATCGATAAAGATAATGCACGGTGAAGTTTTCTTGGCCTGCTCGAACATGTCACGCACACGGGCTGCTCCAACACCGACGAACATTTCGACGAAATCGGAACCGGAAATGGTGAAGAAAGGCACTTTGGCTTCACCGGCAATGGCTTTGGCAAGCAAAGTCTTACCCGTGCCTGGAGGGCCAACCAAAAGCACACCCCGCGGAATGCGGCCACCCAGTTTCTGGAATTTGCCTGGGTCGCGCAAAAACTCCACCAATTCAGCGACTTCTTCCTTGGCTTCATCGCAACCAGCCACATCGGCAAAAGTAGTCTGATTAGTACTCTCGTCGAGCTGACGCGCCTTGCTCTTACCGAAAGAGAATGCACCGCCACGACCGCCACCTTGCATCTGGCGCATAAAAAACACCCAAACGCCAATCAGCAACAACATGGGAAACCACGAAACAAAAATATTCATGAGCAATGAAGGCTCTTCGTCCGGCTTGGCTTCGACAGTTACATTATTTTTAAGCAGATCTGAAATCAGCCATGGATCAGACGGCGCATAGGTATTAAATTTTTTGCCCTCGTTAGTAACGCCACGCAATACGCGACCATCGATGGTTACTTTGGCAATACGCCCCTCCTTCACCTCATCGAGGAATTGGGAGTAAACCACCTGACCGTCAGCAGCTGTTTTTGTGCCAAACTGGTTAAATACAGTCATCAGCACAAGAGCTACGACGAGCCAGATAGCGATATTCTTTACGATATTGTTCAACGTCCCATCCTTAATTTAAAAGGGAATTTACAAACTTCATTCTAAACTTATTTTTACTCTGGTGCCGTAATCTCTGCAGGCCGAGCAATGCATTTAAAGCTTTTTCATTTCACGGCTTGCGCTTTAAACCCAGCAAATATACCTCGCTACTGCGATCACGCGAGGCTTTGGGTTTACGTGTTGCTACTGTTTCAAACCCTATGCGCATATTGCGCACAATTTCATCAAAGCCTGTTCCGATAAAAACTTTGACTAGCAAATGACCACCCGGTTTCAACCATTTCAAGCTAAATTCCAGCGCCAGCTCCGTCAAGTATGCTGCATTAGCTTGATCTACAAGACTAACACCGCTCATATTGGGGGCCATATCGGCAATTACAAGGTCTACAGCCCGACTATTTAGCATTTTTTCCAGCTGATTAAGAATGGCTTCTTCGCGAAAGTCACCCTGAATAAACTCCACACCCGCAATCGGCTGCATTTCCAGCAGGTCCAAGGCAATCACGCGCCCTTTGCCTTGTAGCCGCTGTATGGCGACCTGCGACCAGCTACCTGGGGTAGCACCAAGATCCACTATGGTCATGCCCGGTTTAATCAGGCGGTCCTTGTCATCAATCTCCATGAGTTTGTAGGCTGCGCGGGCACGATAACCCTCACGCTGTGCACGCTTAACAAACTCATCATTAACGTGTTCCTGCATCCATGCTTTGCTGGTAGGTCTGCGTTTCATCTGATAAACTGCGAGCCTTTTTGAATCAATGAGATATGTCAGAATTGCAGCCCAAACAACTTAGTTCCAAACAGATCAGCCAACTGCGCGCCCTTAGCCATGAACTTAGCCCGGTTGTCCTGATAGGCAACAACGGCCTGACAGAGAAGGTTTTGCACGAAATCGAGGTTAGCCTTAAAGCACATGAGCTCATCAAAATTAAAGTGCATGGCGATGATCGTGCGCTAAGAATTCAGATTCTGGAAGAAATTTGCAGCAAGACGGTCTCGGTAGCAGTGCATCATATTGGTAAGCAGTTGATAATCTACCGTCAGGCAGATAAACCCAAAATCATTCTGACTTAATTAGCGTGCGCGCAGCACCAGCACCAGACCCAGCAAGCTTTGCACTAAGTAAGCAATACTCGCCACGCCGTGCCAGGTTTTGAAGCGGCTGGCAAATACACTCTGCAATACATCTGCCGGCATCGCCTGCGCTTTCAGCTCGGCAAGTAAGTGTTGAATGCCGAAGTGGCCGGCTAGTGTGAGTACAAGCATCACCAGCACAGCCCAGAAGTACCCCTGTTTCAATGCGGCCGTGCCCAATCGCACCAAACGCTGTAGCAACAGATAAAAAGCACTGGCAATCCCCACATACGCCACAAAACCAAACATCTTGCCTGCCAGCATTCCTGCCACTTGCTTATCTTGCAAGTGGTAAAACAAGGTAGGCGCTGCCAGATAGCCGATCGCCCATAACGCGCCCACCCAGGCAGTGATAGTGATTAAAGCGAGCTTGTCTGACCAGTGATTCATATCGTTAATCAGAGATACTGTACATCAAGCACTTCAAAAGAACGCAAGCCGCCGGGGGCCATTACTTCAGCCACGTCGCCTGTTGATTTGCCAATCAGGGCACGCGCAATCGGTGAGCTCACCGAGATTTTGCCGCCTTTAATGTCCGCCTCATCATCACCGACGATTTGGTAAGTAGTGATGCCGCCGCCCTCTATATCTTCGACTTCCACCGTGGCGCCGAATACGCAGCGGCCTTCAGCATTCAACGTTTTGGGGTCGATAATCTGCGCGTTGGAGAGCTTGGCTTCAATCTCGGCAATGCGGCCTTCAATAAAGCTTTGACGCTCTTTAGCGGCATCATATTCGGCATTCTCCGAGAGATCGCCTTGCGCACGCGCTTCTGCAATTGCCTGGATTACATTAGGACGATCAACGCTACGTAAACGGTGCAGCTCGAGCTTGAGCAGTTCCGCGCCTTTAATTGTTACTGGAATCTTGTGCATACTAATTGCCTGCCTTTTATTCTTTAGCCCTTAAAGCAAAACTAAAAACAAAAACCACACCTGGAACACCAAGCGTGGTTTCAAATGTCGTTATTATCTTATTACTTACCTAGTTGCTGATGCAAGTTCTGTAAAGACTGCACTTCCAACTCCTCAATATGCGCCATGCCCAAACAGGCAGCCTTGGCACCAGCCAGTGTGGTGTAGTAAGTTACCTTCTGCTGCAGTGCGCTACGACGGATCGCATAGGAGTCGTTGACAGCACGTTTGTCTTCCACCACATTCACAATAAAACTGATTTCGCCATTCTTGATCATGTCCACGATATGTGGCCGGCCTTCTGCCACCTTGTTAACGGGCGTTACAGTCAAACCGGCAGCAGTTAGTGCGCCAGCCGTACCGCGCGTGGCAACCAGATGAAAACCAAGGTCTGCCAGCGCCTGTGCGATTTCAACGACTTTTTCGCGATCTTCGCGGCGCACGCTGATAAACGCTTTGCCGCCAAGCGGCAGCTTGGTGCCGGCACCCAATTGCGACTTCACAAAAGCTTCGGCAAAGGTACGACCCACACCCATCACTTCACCGGTGGATTTCATTTCCGGGCCGAGTATCGTATCCACGCCCGGGAACTTGATAAAAGGGAATACGGCTTCTTTCACCGAGTAATAAGGCGGTATGATTTCCTTGGTAACCCCCTGCTCCTTGAGCTTTCTGCCCGTCATGCAACGTGCAGCAATTTTAGCCAGCTGCAAGCCACAAGCCTTGGAGACAAACGGCACCGTGCGCGAAGCGCGAGGATTCACTTCCAGCACATACACGGTCTCGCCCTGGATAGCGAACTGCACGTTCATGAGGCCTACCACGCCCAGCGCCTTGGCCATTACCACGGTTTGCCTGCGTAATTCATCCTGCAATTCATTAGACAGGCTGTAAGGCGGCAATGAACAGGCCGAATCGCCGGAGTGTACACCAGCTTGCTCGACGTGCTCCATGATGCCGCCGATAATGACCTCATCGCCGTCGCACAAGGCGTCGACATCGACCTCCTTGGCATCGTTCAGGAAGCGGTCCAGCAGTACCGGCGATTCATTGGAAACCTTGACGGCTTCGCGCATATAGCGCTCAAGCTGTGCCTGTTCCTGCACAATTTCCATGGCACGGCCGCCCAGCACATAGGATGGGCGCACTACTAGCGGATAGCCGATCTCCTGGGCCAGGCGCAAAGCCTCTTCCGGCGTTCTTGCGGTGCGATTAGGCGGCTGCCTGAGACCAAGTTCCTGCAACATGAGTTGGAAACGCTCACGGTCTTCCGCGCGGTCAATCGCGTCCGGCGTAGTACCAATAATAGGCACACCGGCTTTTTCCAGATCGCGCGCCAGCTTCAATGGGGTCTGTCCGCCGTATTGCACGATAACGCCCACTGGTTTTTCCAGCGCAACGATTTCCAGTACGTCCTCCAGCGTTAGCGGCTCGAAATACAGGCGGTCAGATGTGTCGTAGTCTGTAGATACGGTTTCCGGATTACAGTTGACCATAATGGTTTCGTAACCATCTTCGCGCATGGCGAATGCCGCATGTACACAGCAATAATCGAATTCAATACCCTGACCGATGCGGTTTGGCCCGCCACCCAGTACCATGATTTTCTTGCGGTCTGTAGGCCGCGCCTCACACTCTTCTTCATAGGTCGAGTACATGTAAGCGGTGTTGGTAGCAAATTCAGCCGCACAGGTATCAACGCGCTTGTATACCGGACGCACATGCAATGCCTGTCGGTAAGCGCGCACAGCATGCTGGTCAGTGCCCAGCAATTTGGCCAGGCGGTGGTCAGAAAAACCACGGCGCTTGAGCTGGAACAACGCATCTTTATCCAAATCCGCCAGATTGCGGCCGCTAAGCGCCTGCTCACGCTTGATGATATCGGCAATTTGCACCAGAAACCAAGGGTCTATCTTGGAATGATCGTACACTTGCTCCACGGTCATACCCATGCGGAAGGCATCGCCTACATACCAGATCCGCTCTGAGCCAGGTTCGCCCAGCTCTTTCTGGATCTGGTCGATATCGGTGGTTACTTCATCCAGGCCATCAACGCCAACTTCGAGGCCACGCAAGGCTTTCTGGAAGGATTCCTGGAATGTTCGACCTATGGCCATGACTTCGCCGACTGATTTCATTTGCGTGGTCAAACGCGAATCAGCCTGTGGGAATTTCTCAAAGGCAAAACGTGGAATCTTGGTAACAACATAATCAATAGAAGGCTCGAATGATGCGGGTGTAGCACCGCCGGTAATCTCATTCCTAAGCTCATCGAGCGTGAAACCCACTGCCAGCTTCGCAGCCACTTTCGCAATCGGGAAACCTGTGGCCTTTGAGGCCAAAGCTGAAGAACGCGATACACGTGGATTCATCTCAATCACAATCATGCGCCCGTCTTCCGGGTTGATCGCAAATTGCACATTGGAGCCACCGGTGTCTACACCGATTTCACGCAGCACCGCCAGCGAGGCGTTGCGCATGATTTGATATTCTTTGTCAGTCAGGGTTTGCGCGGGCGCTACGGTAATCGAATCACCAGTATGTACGCCCATGGGATCCAGATTCTCAATGGAGCAGATGATAATGCAGTTATCAGCGCTATCACGCACCACTTCCATCTCGTACTCTTTCCAGCCGAGCAAGGATTCTTCGATAAGCAGCTCGTGGGTAGGCGAGGCCTCCAGGCCACGCTCACAAATAGCGAGGAACTCTTCGCGGTTGTAGGCAATACCGCCGCCGCTACCGCCCATGGTAAACGAAGGGCGGATAATGGCCGGATAACCAATCGAAGCCTGCACTTGCAAGGCTTCTTCCAGGCTATGTGCCGCGGCTGAACGTGCCGACGCCAGTCCTATCTTGGTCATAGCCTGTTTGAATTTTTCGCGGTCCTCGGCTTTGTCGATGGCTTCCTTGCTGGCACCTATCAACTCTACGTTATACTTTTCCAGCACGCCTTCGCGTGCCAAGTCCAGCGCACAGTTCAACGCCGTCTGGCCGCCCATGGTGGGCAACAAGGCATCAGGACGCTCAATGGCAATAATCTTTTCCACCACCTGCCAGGTCACCGGTTCGATATAGGTCGCATCGGCCATTTCCGGGTCGGTCATGATCGTGGCTGGATTGGAATTCACCAGAATGACGCGGTAGCCTTCTTCGCGCAACGCCTTACAGGCTTGCGCGCCGGAATAGTCGAATTCACAGGCCTGACCGATAACGATAGGTCCGGCGCCGATGATCAGAATGGATTTGAGGTCTGTACGCTTTGCCATGTTTTTCTTACTGCTTATGCTGCTTCATGAGATCAATAAATCGATCGAACAGGTAATTGACTTCATGCGGACCGGGACTGGCTTCCGGATGACCCTGGAAACTGAACGCTGGTTTATCGGTACGGGCAATGCCCTGCAGGCTGCCGTCGAACAGCGACACATGCGTCACACGCATGTTGGCTGGCAAGGTAGCTGGGTCTACCGCAAATCCATGATTCTGGCTGGTGATAAAGACGCGCTTGTCATCCGTATCCTGCACTGGGTGATTAGCTCCGTGATGGCCAAACTTCATCTTGACCGTTTTGGCACCGCTAGCCAGGCCCAGCAACTGGTGACCCAAGCAGATGCCAAATGTTGGAATACCAGTATCAACCAGCGTTTTTATTGTGTTAATAGCGTAATCGCAAGGCTCGGGATCACCGGGGCCATTGGAAAGAAAAATACCATCGGGCTTAAGCGCCAGCGCCTGCTCTGCCGTTGCCTGGGCTGGCAGCACAGTGACCTTGCAATTACGCGAGGTCAACATGCGCAGAATGTTGCGCTTAACACCATAATCGAAAGCCACCACATGGTAAGCAGCATTTTCAGGTTTAGCGTAGCCTGAACCCAGTGCCCATTCACCATCTTCGAAAGGGTAAGCCTGCTTACAGCTCACGACTTTGGCCAAATCCATGCCGGACAGCCCAGGGAAAGCACGCGCAAACTCCAGCGCTTGCGCCTCATCAATTTCACCGGCCATGATACAACCAGCCTGAGCGCCTTTTTCACGCAGGATACGCGTTAACTTGCGGGTATCGATATCGGAGATGGCCACCACATTTTTCGAGACCAGATAGTCAGGCAGCGACTGCTCACTGCGCCAGCAGCTATCGACCAATGGCAAATCGCGGATAATCAGGCCGCTGGCGTAAACCCGATCTGATTCGACATCCTCAACATTAACGCCGACATTGCCAATATGGGGATAGGTTAGTGTGACAATTTGTTCAGTGTAGGAAGGATCAGTCAGAATTTCCTGATACCCCGTCATGGAGGTGTTAAATACCACCTCGCCAACCGTATGACCAGTGGCACCAATTGAAACACCACGAAACACTGTCCCATCTGCGAGTACGAGCAAGGCTGGCAGGGTCTGCGGCAATTCATAACTCCTTGGAAATTTGGTTTATTTACTGCATCGCACATGCGGAAGGCGGATGTGCAAAGCGGGACGAGTATGCACCCATCCCGCTTTTATACCTTTCCGGATTATAGCGCAAGCCAGCCTGCGCTTCAACGTGATTCGGTCAACCATGAAGCCATTATGACCGTGCATACACGCTTGCTACTTCACATCGAGCACATCCCGCATGTCAAACAATCCGTTTCTTTTATCTGCCAGAAATTTGGCGGCGCGCAGGGCGCCCAGCGCAAAAGTAGCACGGCTGGAGGCCTTATGCGTCAATTCAATGCGCTCACCAGTCCCGGCGAACAAGACGGTGTGGTCACCCACCACATCACCACCACGCACTGTGGCAAAGCCTATGGTATTGGGGTCACGTTCACCAGTGACGCCTTCACGCCCATACACAGCACACTCGCTCAAATCACGCCCCAGAGCACTTGCTGCCGCCTCGCCCAAGCGCAATGCGGTACCTGAAGGAGCATCCACCTTATACCGGTGATGTGCCTCGATAATTTCTATGTCGTAGCCTTCGGCCAGCACCTTGGCGGCCGCCTGTACCAAGTTAATCAACAAGGTCACACCCACGCTCATGTTGGGCGCAAACACAATCGCCGTATCGCGTGAGACAGCTTCAATCCGGGCTTCTTGTTCGACACTAAAACCAGTGGTACCGATAACCAGTTTGACCTTTGCCTTCTGGCACGCAGCAAGGTATTGCAGGCTAGCTTCCGGACGGGTGAAATCGACCAACACATCCGCATCATGCAGAGCAGCCTCAATGTCATGGCTGATCTTTACGCCGGTTGATTTACCGAACTGCTCACCGGCATCACGGCCTATTTGCGGGCTATCTGTACGATCAAGCGCGGCATGGAGCCTTAAACTCTCATCAGCAAAAACGCCTTCCAACAAGGCATGGCCCATACGGCCAGTGCATCCGGCAATCACTACGTTCAGCATTTAAACCAACTTCCTTAAAAACCTATCTTTTAATTACGGCATAGCGCGGCGCTGCACGCCGCATTAGCCTTCACTGAAAGCTCAGAACCCGATCTTTTCCAGCATGCGTTCAAAGTAACCAGGCTCATCTTCCGGCGGCAGGTCCTTTTCAGGCTCAGCCACCGGCTCGGGTTTCGTGGTCGACTTAGGTGTTGCTTGCAGCTTGGTCGCTTCATTAGGCTGCACGACAGGCTTAGCAGCTGGCATTGATTTTTCTGCCGGAGCAACTGGGGCTTCTGCAGGTTTTTGCGGCACAGGTTTCGCGGCAGGTGCAGGCGCTACCATTTCCGGTGCCGGCCCGACTGGTTTTACCGCTGTAGCGGGTGCAGGTTCAGGGGCTAGCGCAGGCTCGACTGGCATCAGTGCCGGGGGCATCGCTTCCGGCGGCACTGACTCAGGTGCGGGTTTGGCAGGAGCTGCCGGCTTAGGGGAAGCAGGTTGCGGATTGACCAGATCCGCTGGCGCAACATGTGGTTTTTTCACATCCTTATCGTCTTTCCAGAATTTAAGCTTATCTATTAAGCCCTTCTTCTCATCCGGCTGCTTTACCACAGCTTTGCCAGACCCGCTCACTGGCGACGGCTCAGCCATGTCCTGACCGCTGCCGGCAGGAACAACATCGCCACGCACGCGCACCAAGGCATCCTGGTCAAACTCGAGAATGACACGGCGCTGTTCAATAATCTTTCCATCCTTGCGCATCTGGTAGAAATAATCCCAGCGGTCTTTGTGGAAGCTATCTTGAATCAGCGGGGTGCCCATGATGAAGCGCACCTGCGACTGGGTCATGCCTGGGCGAAGTTGCAACATCATCTTGGACGTAACAACATTGCCCTGCTGAATATCCATCTTGTAAGGCTTGATTGAAGGCAGGCTGGAACTACAGGCAGCGCATAACAGCGCGAGTATTAGGATTATGTGGCGCATCACCATGACTTTGGCAAGAAATGGCGCTAATATACCATGATGCTTACGGTCTAAAGTACCTGCGGCCTTAAATAGTGAACCCCGACTGCCATGCATGAACCTGACGAATTAAAGAATGCCGGCCTCAAGGCCACCCTGCCAAGACTTAAAGTGCTGAGCCTGTTTGAAAACAGCAAAGAACGCCATTTATCGGCAGAAGATGTTTACAAGATTTTGCTGACGACAGGCGAAGATGTTGGCCTGGCGACAGTTTATCGCGTGCTTACGCAATTTGAGCAAGCTGGCTTGCTGGTGCGTCATCACTTTGAAAGTGGCAAGGCGGTGTTTGAGCTAAACCAAGGCGGCCATCACGACCACATCGTTTGCATGCAATGCGGGCGTGTGGAAGAGTTTTTCGACGAAGCAATCGAATTGCGCCAGAAACAAGTGGCGGCCGAACGCGGTTTCACCATCCACGACCACTCGCTGCATATCTACGCGGACTGCACCAAACAGCCGTGCCCCTACAAAAACTGACAAGCTAATTGGATTCCCCGGCACAAATCCTATGGGGAATCATTTTTAGCTCAATCGGGCTGGGCTATTTCATCTATGGCAAAAAGCAGCAAGCTGCCATGCCGATGATCTGCGGATTCAGCCTGATGCTTTATCCCTATTTCATATCGAATACGATTGCTCTGGTGCTGATAGGCACCGCGCTTTGCGCCTTGCCTTATTTTGCCAGGCTCTGAATTAGCCTCTAAACTTTCGCCAGCATCTCTGCAGCATGCTTGCGCGTAGTATCGGTGATCTCCACCCCACCCAGCATACGCGCCACCTCTTCCACACGATCCGCCGGATCCAATGGTTCGATCTGGCTCAGCGTATTACCCGCTACCTGTGTTTTGCTGACCCTGAGATGTTGCGCGCCTTGAGCGGCGACCTGCGGCAGGTGCGTAATCACCAGCACCTGACGTTTTAACCCCAACCGCTTGAGTAATTGTCCGACAATTTCCGCCACTCCACCGCCGATGCCAACATCCACCTCGTCGAAAATCATGGTCGGGATATCGCCTTGCTGCGCCGTGACGACGCGAATAGCCAGACTGATTCTGGACAGTTCGCCGCCTGAAGCGACTTTGGCCAATGGGCGCGGAGCCACACCGGCGTGGCCGGAGACAAGAAACTCAACTTGCTCCAGCCCCGTTGCCGCTGGTTCCTGAGAAGCCAAGGCCACAGAAAAACTGCCCCCGGAAAGCGCAAGGCGCTGCATTTCCATACTGATTTTTCCTGACAGCTGCTGTGCGGCCTGCTGCCGCCCGCTGCTTAATTCTTCAGCGAGTTTGGTATAAGCCTGTCTGGCCGAGGCTTCCTGACGAGCCAATTCAGCATCATTGCCAGTAGCCTCAAGCTCGCCCATACGTACTTGCCATTGGGTCAGCACATCTTCCAGCTCTTCAGGGCGCACACGGTATTTTCGGGTGGCGGCATGCATGGCCTGAATCCGTCCCTCCACCACCGCCAGGCGCTCCGGATCAAGCTCTGCACGTTGCAGGTAGCGATTGAGAAAGCGATCGGCTTCTTCAAGCTGGATCAATGCCGAATCCAGGGTGTCCAGCGCTTCCTGCAAACCGGTATCATATTCAAGCAAGTTCTGCAGCTTGTGTTGCACGGTGCTGACTTGGCGCAGGACAGCCAGCTCGCCTTCACTCAGCAATTCCCGGCATTCCTCGCCACCGGCGAGTAAACTCGCGCCGTGCGAGAGCCGGCTATGCTCTTGCTGCAAAGGCTCCCATTCCTCACGAGACGGCGCCAGCTGTATCAGCTCGCGTATCTGATCGCGCAAATCAGCCAGCTCATCGGCATAGGCAGCGGCATTGCGCTCCATATCCATACGGCGCTGATTCAAGTCATGCCATGTACGATATTGCGCAGCCACCTCACGCGCCAAATCACTCAAACCCGCATATTCATCAAGTATCTGGCGCTGGCAGGTCTGTTTCAGCAGAGAATGATGGGCATGCTGGCTGTAAATGTCGACCAGGAACTCCCCCGCTTCGCGCAGTTGCTGAATGGTCGCGGGCATCCCGTTAATAAAAGCACGCGAACGTCCATCCGCATAAATTACCCGGCGCACCAGAAGTTGCTGATCTTCAATGGGCAACTCACTATCACGCAACCACGCCTGCAAATCAGCCAGGGCGGCGATATCAAAACTAGCACTGATTTCGGCACGCTCACAACCCGCACGGATGATACCGCCTTCACCACGCGCGCCCAGTGCAAGAGATAGCGCATCCACTAGGATGGATTTGCCTGCGCCGGTTTCACCGGTAAGCACGGTAAAGCCACTGTCAAAATCAAGATTGAGCTGATCGACAATAACAAAATTACGTATGGATAAAGTTTGCAGCATATGGTTTAAGTCAGCCGGCTAACCCCAGTGGAGTTTCTCGCGCAGCATATCGTAGTGACTATGACCCAGAGGGTGCAGCAGTGAAACCGTGTTTTCGGCGCGTTGCACCAGGACTTTGTCGTTCTGCTGCAATGACAATTGCAGTTGTCCATCAAAATTCACGCACGCGTCCTCCGCGTGTACGAGGGTTATTTCCACCTTGCTCTCGCTATTGATGGCAATCGGTCGATTGCTTAACGTATGTGGACAAATGGGCACCAAGGCTATAGCATCCAATGTGGGATGCAGGATAGGGCCACCCGCAGAAAGCGCATACGCCGTGGTACCCGTGGGGGTTGACAGAATCAGACCATCGGAACGCTGTCTATGCACAAACTGGCCATCGATAGTGACTTCCATCTCGATCAGGCGCGCCGCGCCACTCTTATTCACCACCACATCGTTTAGAGCCCTGCCTTGGCCTATTACTTCGCCATCACGCAGGATGGAGGCAGAGAGCAAGATACGCTCCTCAGTATTGAATTCACCCACCAGAATCTTGCCCATGGCTTCCAGCATGGAGTCTGAGCTCAAGTCCGTGAGAAAACCAAACCTTCCACGATTAATCCCTACCAGCGGGATGCGATAATCTACCAGCGACCGGGCTGCTGCCAGCATCGTGCCATCGCCACCCAGCACCACAGCCAAATCAGCATAGGCGCCAATGGCATTAATATGCACCGTGGTATAGCCCTTGATATCGGCCTGCTGTGCGGTTTTTTCTTCGATAAAGATGCCGATCTGCTGGTCGGCTAAAAAGCGCGCGAGTGTCAGTATCTGCTCCCGAATTTCGGGATTCATGTATTTGCCTATCAGGGCAACAGTCTGAAATATGCTTTTCATGGCAGGCATTAAATCATAGAAGGCTGCCTCATAGAAGTCATAGCCATCAAAGTGCTGAAAAGTAAGCATGCTGTAAGGCTATAATCGCATAGTGTAGAATATGAGCTGCTCCGCCTTACAAGCCATTAACTCAACAAAGCGACTTGCCTGATATGTCCCCCAGCTTAAGCATCAGCCATCAAAAACGGCTGCTGGCCCATTATTTCCTGCTCACTTATGTCCTCGTACTCTTTATTTCGCGAGGTGCGGTTGCCTTTAGTGAGGCATGGGCAAATGGCAGCGCCAGCTTCCTGTTTATGGTGGCGGCCTTCCTCTGCTACGGCGCCATCTACCTGCTGCCGGCGATATTGGTTACCTGGCTGGTGCAATGCATTAGTCATTGGCGGCAGAAAAATGACTCTATTGCGCGCAACATTCCGGTCTACATTACGGCTGTTCTGAGTACCAGCCTGACCACCCTGTTTTTTTATGCCAATGCCAAAATTTATGCCTTATATGGCATGTTTTTCAATGGCTTCATCATCAACCTGCTGGTTACGCCGGGCGGTATCGAGTCATTGGGTGGCAGCGGGGCTTCTGATATCGGCTTCGCACTCATTGCCGCCGGCTTTGTAGTGGCGCAGGCCGTCTTGTTATGGCTGGTATATGCAGCTTATAAGAGGTTGATATCCAGGCAAGTGCTGCCACAGCGCTTTTACCGCTTTCTGTTGATTACACTGGTGCCGCTAACGGTGGGAGTGCATGTCGATTACGCTATTGACAACTTTACCAGCAACAAGCTGGGAGCCCTCGCAGAAACTGTGCCATTCTTTCAGCCCGTCTCGTCACAGGGTCTGTTTAAAGCCATGGGATTTAAGGCCCATCGCACAAAGAATCTAAGCGTGAAAGGCAAGCTGAATTACCCCGTTGCTCCGCTTAACGTTGTGCCTCCGGCCAAGCCTTATAACATTGTATGGCTGGCATCCGAATCCTGGCGGGCCGACATGCTGGACCCCGAAATCATGCCGAATACCTGGAAATTTGCCGCTGGTGCCAGCCGTTTTACCCACAACTACAGCGGCGGCAATGGCACACGCATGGGCGTGTTTACCATGTTCATGGGCATACCTGGCAACTACTGGTTCCCTTTCCTGCGCGAACAGCGCGGTGCTGCCATTATCGACGTGCTGCAGCAGCAAAACTACCAAATGAGCTTATACACCAGCGCCCGTTTTTCCTACCCTGAATTCGACAAGACCATCTTCAGCAAGGTGCCTGCAGATCAGCTACATTGGCTGGAGGGGGGGCAGGGCTGGGTCAAGGATAAAGACAATGTGACGAACCTGCTGAACTTTATAGACAAACGCGACACTGCCAGGCCATTTTTTACTTTCATGTTCTTTGAGTCGCCGCATGCGCGCTACTACTTCCCGCCCGAAAGCGTCATTCGCCGCCCATACCGCGACGATATCAACTACGCCAGCTTAAGCAAGGATGAGTTGGCCAAGGATATCGTCAATATCAAAAATCGCTATATCAACTCAGTGCACAATCTGGACAGCCAGTTCGGCAGGATTTTCGACTATCTGACAGCACACAATCTACTGGATAACACTATCGTCATTCTGCTCGGCGACCACGGAGAAGAGTTTATGGAGCATGGCTTCTGGGGACATAACTCCACCTTCGTTGATGAACAGATACGCACTCCGCTCGTGATCTGGGCGCCGGGGATGAAGGCCCGCGTAAGCGACCAAATGACCAGCCATATGGATGTAGTACCGACCCTGATGCCGCTGTTGGGCGTTCGCAATCCTGCTGCCGACTACTCCACTGGCTACAACCTGTTCTCCAGTGAAAAGCGCAACCATACCTATGTTTCGGATTGGGACCGCATCACCTTCATTGATGATGAGGTCAAGATTACGGAGCCAGTCAATATTAAAAGCTTCGGTGGCGCGCGGATAACGCTGAGCAATGATCAGCCTTTAACTGCAGGCCAGGCAAGCCAGTTATTGCAGAAGAAACAACCCGCAATGAGAGATGTCATATACGATCTGGGCAAATTCTTTATCAAAAAGAACAACCCCGCACCTGAACATGCGAAGCACTAGCACGCCTTGGATATACCTTTGAATTCGCTGAATGCAGGTTGCGCTCCAGCAGCAGGTGCCGGATAATTTTCACATGGACAAACGCGCGCAAATCCTCCTTAAGACACTGGTTGAACATTACATAAGTGATGGCCAGCCGGTAGGCTCGCGCACGCTTTCCAAGTGCTCAGGGCTGGATTTAAGCCCCGCAACCATTCGCAATGCGATGTCAGATCTCGAAGAACTAGGTTTTATTGCCAGCCCGCATACTTCGGCCGGCCGCATACCTACGCAGCGCGGCTATCGCTTTTTTGTTGACTCGCTGCTGACTGTAAAGCCCCTGCAAACGCAGGAAATTCAGCGCCTGGAATACGAGCTGTCATCTCCCGATCCGCAAAAGCTAATCTCTTCTGCCGCAGGCCTGCTTTCCAGCCTGACGCAATTCGCCGGGTTGGTGATGATTCCCAAACGCAAAAGCATCGCCTTCCGCCATCTGGAGTTTTTGCCGCTGACGGAAAAGCGCATTTTGCTCATCATCGTGACTTCTGACGGCAATGTACAAAATCGTATTATCGTGGCAGATAAGCCATACACCTCCTCTGAACTGTCTCTAGCCACCAACTTTTTCAATCAGAACTATGCTGGCAGCACATTTGAGCAGGTACAGAACAAGCTGCATGATGAGCTCAAGCAAGTGCAGTCAGACATGACGCGCCTCATGGCGGCAGCGCTGGAAGCTAGCAGTAAGGCACTTGAGGAAGATAAGGATGGCGTAGTCATTTCCGGCGAACGTAACCTGTTGCAAGTGGATGATCTCTCAACCAATGTCGCTTCCCTGCGCAAACTGTTTGAAATCTTCGAGCGCCGCACCACGCTCTTGCAATTGCTTGACAATAGCCAGCGCGCAGAAGGTATCCAGATTTTCATAGGTGGCGAATCCGGCTACCTGCCCCTCGATGAATGCAGCATGGTCACCGCGCCTTATGAGGCCGATGGCGAAGTTGTCGGTACGCTGGGTGTGATCGGCCCCACGCGCATGGCTTACGAGCGCGTGATCCCTATTGTCGATGTTACGGCAAAACTGCTCTCCAACGCCCTCTCTAATGGATAGGGTTCTTGCAAAACATCCAAGCGCCACCAGAACGCCAAGCTTAGCCGGATCACTAAGCGCAGCCAGAGCAAGGCGCGAATGCACGACAAAACCAGCGTTTACAATTAAGTAAATGAGGATTTTTGTGCGGATGAACAGTGCCAATATGGCAAACGACATGTTTTGCATACATTACATAGGTTAATGCATGGCTTACTACAATACTGAACCGCCCCACACCCACGGCGATCAGCCCCGCGTTGGCATCCTGCTGGCGAACCTTGGCACACCGGATGCGCCAACCGCCCCGGCCCTCAGGCGCTATCTCAAGCAGTTCCTGAGCGACAGGCGTGTAGTTGAAATTCCGCGCGTCATTTGGTGGCTGATTCTGAACGGCATCATCCTGAACGTGCGCCCACGCAAGTCAGCTGAAAAATACGCACGGATATGGACTAATGACGGCTCACCCCTGCTGGTGCATACCCAGCGCCAAGCCAAGCTGTTACAGGGCTATCTCGGCACCCGCATTGCATCCCCATTCTGCATTGAATTCGGCATGCGTTACGGCAACCCTTCGATTGCTTCGGCCATCGAAAAACTCAAAGCGCAAAATTGTGACCGTATCCTGGTGTTCCCGCTTTACCCGCAATATGCGGCTAGCAGCAGCGCCTCAGCCACGGATGCAGTATGGGAGGTGTTGCAGCACAGCCGCAATGTGCCCGCCATGCGCAGCATCCGCAATTACCACGATCATCCGGCCTATATCGCCGCTTTGGCGCAAAGTGTGCGTCAGTACTGGGATATCAATGGCCGCCCGGAAAAACTAATCATCAGCTTTCACGGCGTGCCACGCTACACCCTCGACAAGGGCGACCCATATCACTGCGAATGCCACAAGACTGGCCGCCTGCTCGCGGAAGCACTGGGGCTGGAAAAAAGCCAGTACCTCATTTGCTTCCAGTCACGTTTTGGTAAAGCCGAGTGGCTCAAACCTTATCTGGCCACGACGCTGGAAGAACTGGGCAAACAGAAACTCCAGCGCGTGGACGTCGTCTGCCCGGGCTTCGCCAGTGATTGCCTGGAAACTCTGGAAGAAATTGCCATAGAAGGCAAAGCCACATTCATCGCCAAAGGCGGAGGTGAATTTCATTACATACCCGCGCTAAACGAGCGTGAATCCTGGATTGATGCCATGTGCGACATCGCCCTGGATAATCTGCAAGGCTGGGTAAGCCGCGAATGGGACAGGGAGGCCGCGCAACAAGCGTCTGAAATGACCAGCCTGCGGGCAAAGGCCTTGGGAGCCTAGCATTGGGAACCGAAAAAGCGGACGCCTTTGCTATACTTGTGATTTAGCCAACTGGATTTAACCGAATGATCGTAATCACCGGCGGTGCCGGCATGATAGGCAGCATGATCGCCTGGCATCTCAACACGGTGCTGGGCCGGGATGATATCGTGATTGTCGATCACATCCATCATCCTGAACAGTGGCAGAACCTCTGCCACAGGCGCTATGCCAACTACCTGGATAAAGACGAACTGCTACCCTGGCTGCAGGATGCCAGTCATGTCGAGGCCGTGATCCACATGGGTGCCATCAGCGCCACCACCGAGCGTGACTTCAATAAATTAGTCCGCGACAACATTCGTTACAGCCAGCAACTGTGGACCTGGTGTGCCGAACGCAGCGTGCCGTTGCTCTACGCCAGCTCTGCAGCAACCTATGGCGATGGAGCGGTGAGTTATGACGACGATGAAAGCAAAATAGATCAATTACGCCCCCTCAATGGCTATGGCTATTCCAAACAGTTTTTTGATCAATGGGTGTTAAGGCAGGTAACAGATAAATTGCCTACTCCTCCTCAGTGGTGCGGCTTCAAGTTCTTCAACGTCTACGGCCCTAATGAATACCACAAGGAGCGCATGGCCAGTGTGGCCCAGCATAGTTTCAAACAGGTCAACGAGCGTGACACCGTCAAGCTGTTCAAAAGCCACGTTGCGGGCTATGAAGATGGCATGCAACTACGTGATTTCGTCTATGTCAAAGATGCCGCTGCAGTAGTAGCCCACTTTCTGCAGCACCCTGATAAATCCGGGATTTACAATATAGGGACCGGCCAGGCGCGTGCATTTAAAGATTTAGCCACGGCGGTGATGACCAGCATGGGACGTGAACCCTCGATTACTTATATCGACATGCCACAAGACTTACATGGCAAATATCAGTATTTTACCCAAGCCAGTATGTCCAAGATGCGCGCGGCAGGCTATACCCAACCATTTCATTCACTGGAGGACGGCGTGCGCGACTATGTACAAAATTACCTGATGCAGCCTGATCCTTATTGCTAAGACAAACTTATGAACAATATTGAAACATTACGTAGCGCGCTGGCCGAGCACCAGGCCGTTATGGTGCAACTGGATTCGCTATTGCCACAGATCAGCGCGTTGGCGCAGCGCCTGCGCGACTGCCTGAAGCACGGCGGCAAGATCCTGCTCATGGGCAATGGCGGCAGCGCGGCCGACAGTCAGCACATTGCAGCGGAAATCGTCGGCCGCTATAAACGCGAACGCCGCGGCCTGCCTGCGATTGCACTGACCACCGACACTTCCATCCTGACTTCGGTAGGTAATGATTACGGATTCGAGTTCATCTTCTCACGTCAGGTAGAAGCGCTATGCGGCCCGCTGGATGTCGTGATAGGCATGTCAACCTCAGGCAACAGCGCCAATGTTGTACGCGCCATGGAAACTGCCAAACAGATTGGCGCCACCACGGTTGCAATGACCGGTGCTTCCGGCGGAAAACTGGCGGACCTGTGTGATTTCAACCTTGCCATACCATCCAGCAATACGCCACGCATTCAGGAGGCTCACATTTTTATCGGCCATGTCGTATGCGAGCTAGTGGAGGTTGAATAATCTATGCAGCAGCGCCTGCTTGACACCGTTCGCAATGGCTTCAGCAAGAAAGATCAAACACGGTGGGCACTGGTTATCGGTGACCTGATGCTGGATCGTTACCTGATTGGCGAAGTTGAAAGAATTTCACCTGAAGCCCCAGTGCCGGTAGTTCTGCTTAAAAAGCAAAATGAACGCGCAGGCGGTGCTGCGAATGTAGCAGCCAATCTCTCTGAGCTAGGCATTGCCACGCGCATAGCCGGTTGCGTTGGTAACGATGCCGATGGCGCCACCCTGTTGCAAATGATTGCCGAGATCGGCATTGGTGCTCAGGGCATCCTGCAATCGGAACCGCGCCCCACCACCACAAAAACGCGGATTCTGGGCGGACATCAACAGATGATGCGGCTGGACCAGGAAAGCCGTGAAGCTTTTAGCGAAGAGGAAACCCGGCAACTGCAACAGTTGGTGACCAGCCAGCTCAAGGAGCGTCCCGCTGTAGTGGTGCTGTCGGACTATGCAAAAGGCGTACTAAGCACTGCACTCTGCCAGGAAGTCATTAAGCAGGCCCGGCAGATGGGCGTCCCTGTGTTGGTTGATCCTAAAGGACGTAATTTCAATAAATACCATGGCGCCACCGCACTCACCCCCAATAAGCGGGAAACCGCGGAAGCATGCAGCGTAAGTGCGTTAGACAGCGAGACATTACTGGCAGAAGCTGCAAAATTACGTGTGGCGCTAGGCCTTGAGTTTCTGGCCGTCACCCGCGGCGAGGAAGGCATCTCCTTAATCGAAGACCAGCAGATTTTACATATCCCTGCGACAGCCAAACAGGTGTTCGATGTCTCAGGTGCCGGCGATACCGTCATCGCTACGCTGGCTGCCGGCATCATACATGGCCTTGACCATCAGGAGGCCTTGCATCTCGCCAATATCGCCGCTGGCATTGTCGTGGGCAAGGTAGGCACGGTGCCGATTACCTGGGAAGACCTGCTGCATGAACTGGTTACGCAAAACTCGGCTGTTCAGGCCGACAAGGTGTGCGACCTGGATAACTTAAAAGCCAAAGTCAGTCTTTGGCGCGCTCGCGGTGAACGTATCGTCTTTACCAATGGCTGTTTTGATTTATTGCACGCAGGACATGTCACCTATCTGGAAGCTGCACGCAAAACCGGCGACCGCCTGGTGTTGGGCCTTAATACCGACCGCTCGGTCAGCGCACTTAAAGGCCCTACCCGCCCAGTCATCCATGAGGCTGACCGCGCGCGCGTACTAGCGGCGCTAGAAGTCGTGGATGCGGTCATCCTGTTCGATGAAGATACCCCGCTCAAATTGATCCATGCACTCCGGCCCGATGTCATCGTCAAAGGTAGTGATTACACTGAAGACCAGGTCATTGGTGGCACCGAGGTCAAATCCTGGGGCGGTCAGGTGGCTTTGATTCCTATCGTGCCGGGACGCAGCACCAGCGGCATTATTGAGAAACTTGCCAGCTAAAGTCTAATGTCCACACCCAAGATTCTGGTTCTCGGCCCGGCCTGGGTCGGCGACATGGTGCTAGCCCAAAGCCTGTTCAAAACACTCAAGGCGCAACAGCCAGATGCCATCGTTGATGTTGCAGCACCCACATGGACGTTACCGCTCCTGGAACGCATGCCGGAAGTGCATGAAGCTATCGCATTACCGTTCAAACATGGGCAATTGGCACTGGGTGAGCGTATCCGCTTTGGTCGCAGCCTGAAAAACCGCGGCTACCAGCAAGCCATCCTGCTGACCAACTCGCTCAAATCAGCCGTACTGCCATTTGCCGCAGGCATTCCACGCCGTACCGGCTTCCTCGGCGAATTCCGCTATGGCTTGCTCAACGACATTCGTCCCTTGGATAAAAATGTGCTGCCGCGTACCGTCGACCGCTTTGTGGTGCTGGGCCAGGAGCCCGACCAACCCTTGGCACAAAACCATCCCTTGCCGCATCTCATGGCCAACGCGGACAGTGCACTGCAGACATTACAGCGCCTGTGGCATGAAGTGCCAAAAAAACCGGTGTTAGGGCTGTGCCCGGGCGCAGAATACGGCGAAGCCAAGCGCTGGCCGGCTGCCTATTATGCTGAGGTCGCAAGGGAGGCGCTCATTCAAGGCTGGGAAGTCTGGTTGTTTGGTTCGGATAAGGATGTGCCAGTCACTGCGGAGATCAATGCACTTGCCGGGGGCAAATGCTTGGATCTGGGTGGAAAAACCAGGCTGGGCGAAGCGATTGATTTAATGTCGCTCACCAGCGCCGTGGTCAGCAACGATTCCGGCCTCATGCACGTCGCCGCCGCACTGGACAAAAAACTGGTCTCCATTTTTGGCTCGTCAGATCCCTACCATACGCCGCCTATGAGTGCGCAAGCGACTATCCTCTACCTCAATCTTGAATGCAGCCCATGCTTCAAGCGTGAATGCCCGCTGGGGCATTTGAAATGCCTCAAGGAAATAAAACCGGAAATGGTCTCTCAAGAACTATTGTCGGATTGAGCGTATTTAAATGCCAAAAACATCTCTGCAAAAAACAAAAGAATTCTTGGCTAATGAATTTTTTTATAAAATATGCTGACAAGACTTTTCTCTAACACATTCAAAACCCCACCCAACACAAAATCCGTCATCTGGTTTGTGACGCTGATCTCCGGGCTCGTCGCCTCATGGCTCATTCTCCTGGAAGGCGGCCGCATCGGCGATGACTCCGTACTTTATTTGGAAGTGGCGCGCCTGTTTTCCATCGGCGCCTGGAAAGATGGCATCGCGCTCTATCATTGGCCGTTGTATCCGGCCCTGATAACACTTGTACATCAACTGACCGGCCTGAATCTCCAATACTCAGCGCTACTGCTTTCCGTACCGCTTTACATGTTGGCCAGCTACGCCTTCTGCCGGCTCATCATCGAAGCAGGCGGCCACCGTAAAACGCTTTGGGCGGGCGCTCTGCTGCTGTTCAGTTGCACCTATATCACCCGTGACATCCTGCCCATGATTATGCGCGACCAAGGATTCTGGGCATTCTATTTATGTAGCCTGCTGTTCCTATTGCGATTTTACAAACAGAATCGCTGGCAGGACAGCCTGCTATGGCAAGTATGCACCATCGTTGCCGTGCTCTTTAGGGTTGAAGGGATCACTTATCTGGTGCTACTGCCCTTCATTATGCTGACCCGCACAGAGTGCAGCTTGCGCGAGCGTGTCAAACACCTTGCCGCGGCCCAATCCCTGACTTTATTGGGGGCAGGTACCTTGATACTCGGCCTGCTGACGATCCCCAGCCTCAAATTTAGCGACCTCGGGCGACTGGATGAGTCATTCACCGTTTTACAACGTGCCTATCTGCAGTTATCACATGGCCTGATCGATAAGGCGCATATCATAGGGGATCAGGTGTTAGGCAGTTTCCTGTCGGATTACGGCATGCAGGGGCTGATCCTGACACTGATTGCCATTATTATCGGCAAGGTTGCGGGCGCCTCCGGCTGGCCATCATTGTTGTTGGCATGCATGCCGATTAAACCCGACAACCCAAGCCCAGGCACGGAAGTACGGCGATTCTTTTACTGGGTGATGGGTCTTGGCCTAGTCAATCTCTGCGTCATTCTTTTATCCAACTTTATCCTGCCTGGCCGCGTCGCCATTCCGGTGGCGTGGATTATTCTTCTATTCGCCGCCTTTAGCCTGGCCTCACAATTTGAAGCCTGGAAGGCTAATCGCACCAGGTTATCGAGAGGCAACATCATTTTCTGGATAATTGTTGCCTGCCTGGGTATCAATCTTGTAGGTAACGCATTACCCCACCCGCCAGGCTATAACTCTGAACAAAATGCGGTGGCATGGATCAAGCAAAATACCGGAAAGGACAGCAGGGTTTTTTATGACACCCCCAGGCTCAGGTATTACGCCGGAGAGCCGTTTATTGACAGGGGCATAGCCAGCTGGGACAGGGTCACCAAGGCGGTATCAGAAGGGGAAGTCAGCCACTATGACTACCTGGTGATACACACGAACACCCAATCCCCGGAACAGCAGCAATATCTTGCTACTATATTACCGCCACACCAGCTAATTGCGACCGTTGCCACCACATCAAAGAACAAAAAGATATTGATTTTTGCGCTTGATAAAGCAGATCAGGTCAGCCATTAATAGGGTTTATCAAGCGCCTAAATTGTTAATTTACGCTCCTGTAATATGGCCCTAATCACGTTGCACTCTGGCTGATTGCGGTCTATGGACCGTGCCAGCTTTCTATGCATTTTGCCGAAACAGAACCATGCGCAGAACTTTAGCCCCCATAGTCTCAAGGCCGATTCAAGATAGGCTCTGCGCAGAAGCCGTGCGGCATCACGAGGCGTATAGTGCTTAAGGCAGAATTGGTAAAAACCACGCTTCTTTCTGTATCGCGTGTCATAGAAACGTGACCCGGATTCACTGGCCCCACCCCAGTGATCAACCTGCACGGCGTGCAAGCACGCAACAGCGTACCCCGCCTGCCTTAATCTCAGGCAAATGTCGGTATCTTCTCCATAGAGGAAAAAATCGCTGTCGAATCCGCCGACCTGCCGGTATACCTCTGCACGAAACATCATGCATGCCCCCAGAATCCAGGCAATATCTCCCGGCAAACCGCTTAGCGCAGCGGTTTGCCGCAACTTACTTTGTGCAGGGTAATAGCGCTTCGGCAAAACCCGCTTATTGCGCCTTGATTCTAGGATATCTGGGCCTAGCACCCCGATTTCCGGGTGTTGTACCAGGTAAGTGCTGAGCCTGGCGATAGCATCAACGCCAAGCAACCGGATATCCGGGTTGATCACAAGGATAAAATCGCCCGTGGCCATGGATGCAGCCAGGTTGTTGGCCTTGGCAAAGCCATCGTTGTTCGGGTTTTCAATTAATTTGATGCTAGGATGCGTGGTACGAATGCGCGCTACGCTGTCGTCACCGCTCGCATTATCTACCACCAGGATTTCAAGGTTTACATCCTGCTGCTCCAGCAGGGAGTGCACACAAGTAATGGCATGCTCCGCCGAGCGATAATTGACGATGATCGCCGAGACTTTAGATATTGAAGTTGCCATGATGCTAGATGAATTAATTCCGGTAAAAATCCCGGTACCAGTGCACGAACCTCGCTATGCCTTCCTTCAACGGGGTGTTGGGCTTGAACCCAACCCAGCTCTCGAGCGCATGCGTATCGGCTGACGTGGCCTGCACATCGCCCGGCTGCATAGGCAGGTAGTTTTTTTCTGCGGGCTTGCCAAGCGCATGCTCCAACCCATGGATGAAGTCCATGAGCTTTTCTGGCTGGCTGTTGCCGATGTTAAATACACGATATGGGGCATTGCCGCTGGATGGATCCGGATTGCCACAGTCATACTGAGGGTTAGCCGTAGCAGGCTTATCCAGCACCCGCAGCACGCCTTCGACGATATCGTCGATATAGGTGAAATCACGCATCATGTCGCCATGATTGAAGATGTTAATCGGCTTGTCTTGCAGGATGGCATCGGCAAACAGGAATGGCGACATATCCGGCCTGCCCCATGGGCCGTATACCGTAAAGAACCTTAGCCCTGTCGTTGGTAAGCCATAGAGATGGCTATAAGTATGTGCCATGAGCTCGTTGGCTTTTTTAGTGGCCGCATACAGGCTGACAGGATGGTCAACGCTGTCATGCTCGCTGAACGGCAACTTGGTATTGCCGCCATACACGCTGGATGAACTGGCATAGACCAGATGTTCCACAGCACCATGTCTGCAGCCTTCGAGCACATTGGTGAATCCGACAATGTTGCTGCTGATATAGGCGTGAGGATTAATCAGGGAATAACGCACGCCTGCCTGTGCAGCCAGATGCACTACACGCTGCGGTTGCTCTGTTGCAAATAGCCCGGCGGTGCCGTCACGGTCGGCCAGATCAAGCTTGGCAAACTTGAAACGCGCAGCATTGGGGTGTGCCTCAACCGAGGCCAGACGCGCTTGCTTCAGTGCGACATCGTAGTAGTCGTTAAGGTTATCAACACCAAGGACCGTATCGCCACGCTCCAGCAGTTTCAACGTAACGTGATATCCAATAAAGCCGGCAGCACCGGTGACGATAACCTTCATCTACGCAACCACTTACTTACCGCCCAATCGCACTGTAATCGAGCCCCGCCGCCTTTACCATCTTTGGATCATAGATGTTACGGCCATCAAAAATAATGGCTGTTTTAAGTTTCTGCTTGATACTGGAAAAATCCGGGCTGCGAAATTCCTTCCATTCGGTGACTACCGCCAGTGCATCCGCCCCGTCCAAGGCGGCCATCGGATTATCTGCCAGTGTTAATCGTGTTTCATCCTTGAATATACGTTGCGTCTCGTGCATGGCAACCGGATCATAAGCAGTGACTGTCGCGCCTGCCGCCAGCAGATCATGTATCAACTCACGGCTTGGCGCTTCGCGCATGTCGTCGGTATTAGGCTTGAACGCCAGACCCCATAGTGCGAAGTGCTTGCCAGTCAGGTCATTGCCAAAGCGTTGCTTGATTTTGGCCGAAATCACATGCTTTTGCACGTCGTTAGCTGCTTCTACCGCATTCAATACCTGAAGATCATGGCCGTTGTTTTTGCCAATCTGGATCAATGCCTTCACATCTTTGGGAAAACACGAGCCGCCATAACCGCAGCCCGGATACAGGAAGTGATAGCCGATACGCGGGTCAGAGCCGATGCCCTGTCGCACGGACTCGATATCAGCACCCAGGGACTCAGCCAGGTTCGCCAGCTCATTCATAAAGCTGATACGGGTTGCCAGCATGGCGTTGGCAGCATACTTGGTAAGTTCGGCAGAGCGCACGTCCATGAAAATGATACGTTCATGGTTACGCTGGAATGGCGCATATAAGGTGCGCATAAGACTGATGGCCTGCTCATCTTCCGCGCCTACGACAACCCGGTCAGGCCGCATGAAGTCCTCGACCGCTGCGCCCTCTTTCAGAAACTCCGGATTGGATACAACACTGTAAGGAATCTCCACACCGCGCTTCTTCAGCTCATCCTCAATGGCAGCTTTAACCTTGTCAGCAGTGCCCACAGGGACGGTGGACTTATCGACAACGACCTTGTAGTCCGTCATGTGTTTACCGATATTGCGTGCGGCGGCTACAACGTACTGTAAATCGGCTGATCCATCTTCATCCGGTGGCGTACCCACCGCAATGAATTGTATGGTGCCATGCGCGGTTGCCTGCTTAATATCAGTAGTAAAGTGGAGGCGTCCACCCGCTACATTACGGTGCACCATCTCGAGCAAGCCCGGCTCATAAATGGGAATTCCACCCCCTTCCAGAATCCTGATTTTTTCCGGATCAACATCCAGACAAAGCACGTCGTTACCAACCTCCGCAAGACATGTTCCGCTAACGAGCCCCACATACCCTGTACCAATGACTGTTATTTTCATATGAATTAACCTGAACCTTAATTATTGAGCAAGCCTGTGTTTATTTTTTGTATTATAACCGCTGAACGCCGTCCGCTCATAAACATGAATTACCAAATCCGAGCACGGTCAAGGCCTTGTCTTTCTTCAAATAGGGCTTGAATTCCTTTACCAGGCAAGCGGCCTGCGGCTTTACTTCCGCCAGATACCGGCTCTCTACCAGCAACAGCATAGAACTGTGGCTAGCGCGTAATTGCTGGAACGCAGATTCATCCAGCAGTTTTATGGGCTTTGCCGAGTAGTAAAGCAGACGCTCATCAACATCGCGGTAGGCATAAAAAGGCCCAGGCTGCGCGCGCTGGCTCCAGTCGCGGAATTCATAAAAGGCCGAGACCCGGTAGTCGAAGATGCGGGCTTCGGCCACGGCATAATAGGCCAGGTAAAGTGTGGGCAGCAGTAAGCCGAGTGCCATGATCAACCGCTTCAAATACGGGCCAGCCTTGTCAAAAAACTCGCCTAGATGCATGCCCAGAATTACAGCTAGCAATGGATAGGCTGGCAGAAAATACTTGGCATGCTTGTTGTTGAATAACGAAAAGATCAGCAAGGGTACTACTACCGCAGCCAGCAACACCATGTAATCGGTGCGCCCTTTACAGCGCCGCCAGATATTGACCGGACGCACGAACAGCAAAAAAGCAACCGGCAGAAAATCCATCAAAATCCACAACAAATAGCTATACAGGGGTTTAACACCGCTGCCTTGTATTTTTTCCAGCATGTCGCGATGGGTGATGGAGGCCCATATTTCCGGCCCCAAGCGCCACGTCACCAAGGCATACCAGGAAAGCCCTGCCAACACAAAAATTCCCCAGCCCAGCGGACTGCGCAATAGCTGCCAGCAACGCTGGTCTTTCTGGTAAATGGCAACGAGCAGCAAGGGCAAAGTAACAAACAGCAATACCAGCGGCCCCTTGGTCAACATGGCCAGGGCCAGTAGAAAATAGCTGAGGTAAATCCAGCCACGATTGCCGCCTTCGCGGATATAGTGAATGGCAGCAAGTAATGCACCAGCACATAAAGCCGTCAGCAACATTTCTATTTCTGCACGGCGTGCAAACATGGCAAAAGTTACATTGGCGATTAGCAGTTGTGCACTGAACAGAGCAGGCCATGCACCAAATTGCCGCAACGCGTAACGATAGACCATCCATACCGTAGCCGCGGCCGCCAGCGCAGAAGGTAAGCGCACTGCCCATTCATTAGTAGCGCCAAACAGAAAGGAGGCACTGGCCGCCAGCCAGTAGAGCAAAGGCGGTTTGGCGAGATAGAGCTCGCCGTTCAAATGCGGCAGCAGCCAATCGCCATGCATGAACATGGCTTGGGCCGGAAGCGCACGACGTGCTTCATTGAATGACATGAGCCCAATATCGCCAAGACCCCAGAAAAAAACCAGCAGGCCAAGCATGACTGTAATCAGATACAACCGATTATAGATTCTGGATTCAGCGTCGCGCATGACAGCCCCGGATGAGATACATGTTAAATTTCAAGTCAGCCAGAAATGAAAATCCGGCCGCTCAAGACTGGTCTGAAGACTGGACGGACGACGACTTGGCTTCCTGATCTTTGCGGCTGATGAGCATCAGGTTTCTGGTATAGACAATGGTGCCGGGCAACTGGCCCAAGATGATGACCGGATCGCCCCTGTGAATACCATAAGCGAGCACTATCAAGCCGCCAAAAAGACTGAGATACCAGAAGCTCACCGGTATCAGGCTTTGCTTATGGCGCTCGCTATGCAACCACTGCACAATAAAACGCATCATGAACAGGGACTGTCCAGCCAAACCAAACACCAGCCATGCAAGATCAATATTAGGCATACCGGCAAGGTAATCATGTGACCTTGCCATCAAATAGCCAAGAAAATAACCAACCCCATGATCCATGACTTATTCTTCCGAAATAATGGGCTGCTTGGCACGTCTCTGCAGCCAAGCCACACCGAATAAATCCACGATCCCAACCAACAGGCGATCTATCGTCCCATAATTGGATTGGCCATGTTCACGCGCCCGGTGGCTAACCCCTACCGAGAGAGTTTTACCGCCGCGACGTTTAATGAGTGCGGGCAAGAACCGGTGCATGTGGTCAAAGTAGGGCAAATCGAGGAAGGCAGTACGGGAGAAAACCTTTAAACCACAGCCCGTATCCGGAGTGCTGTCGTTGAGCATTCTCGACCGGACACCATTCGCAATAACTGATGAAATACGCTTGACCCATGTATCGCGACGGCTTTTTCGTCTGTTTCCACCCACCAGTTCTACGCCAGCAGTGATTGCTGCCAGCAGTTTAGGAATATCCGCCGGATCGTTCTGGCCATCACCGTCCAGCGTAGCAATCCAGTCATATCTGGCCGCTTTTACACCTGTTCTTACCGCCGTGCTTTGTCCGCAGCTTTTGGCGTGAAGCAAGATGCGCAGCTGTGGATGTCGGGTTTGCAAGGCTTTCAGGCGGGCTAATGTGTCATCGCTGCTACCGTCATCTACATAGATGATCTCATAATCAATCACGCCATTGAGTGCGGCACAAATCTCAGTAATCAGCGGCTGTACGTTATCCTGCTCATTACGTACTGGCACTACCACCGAGAGATGGGCAGGTACTATGAAAGCGAGCGACATAAGGTATATGAACCCTTCAGAAGGTTTTTTTTGTATGAACTACCAACAGCAGCATCATAAAAGATTTTCGAGTCGGGCAATGACAGGAATGTCACGACTGCTGCAGTACTCTCGCCAGTCATCAAGCTCGGTCCAATTGCTGACAAATACGAAATCCAGTCCAGCGCGGCTTGATGCTTCATGATCATAGCGACTATCGCCAAAAAAGACGGCGGGGAATATCACGTTAGCACTAGCCGCTTCACGCGCCAGTATCATGTCTTTATTATCCGGGCTGCCATAAATACCCGCATCGAACAGCTCTCTGATTTTGCGCTCCACAAACAGGGTGCGCACCTCCGCTTGGTCGCCGCCGGAAATGACCATCCAGCGGGCATCAGGGCTGGCGTTTCGCAACGCCCGCAATCCCGCCGCCATTTCGCAGTTTAATAGCCCCCTGTGGATTTCACTGGCAAAACGGTCCAGCAGAATTTGCATATCACCGTCCATGACTGTCTGGCCCAGGATTTCACGAAGGAAATATTCGAACTTGATAAAGCGCGAAATACCGCCCAATCGCACGTGATAATCGACTAGCGCCTGGGCTTGATGCCCATCTGCGCCGAAGCTGATTGCAGTATCGTAGTACGCCTGCGTCTTAAGCGCATTGGAGTCCAGGATGACCCCGTCACAATCAAACACCATGGTTTTATAGCGCTTTATATACACGAACCGCCTCGGTACCAGTTCTTGTGGCACATGCTCAATGTCATTGTTGATGGAATACGCGCAGAGACCGCGCTTATGCTCTGAGGCTACCAGCCTCCTGAGCCAGTTGAGTTATGCGGTGCCACTGTTTTGCAGCCAAGGCATCGGATGGGGTAAGCCAGGTACCGCCACAAACCGGAACGTTGGGCAGGGCCAGAAACTCTGGTGCGTTATCAATAGTGATACCGCCGGTAGGGCAGAATTTCACATCACCAAACGGCCCGGCAAAGCCTTTGAGCAAATTAATGCCACCAACGGCTACTGCGGGGAATAGCTTGAGGAAGTAGTAACCGTCAGCATTGGCTTGCATAACTTCGCTACCGGTAGACACACCTGGCAGCAGAGGCAGATTGATATCGTGACAAGCCCGGCCTATCTCACTGGTATACCCGGGGCTCACGGCAAAGGCACAGCCTGCATTTTTTGCGGCTTGCGCATCAGCCACGCTACGCACCGTACCGGCACCCAGAATCGCTTCCGGTAAAGCCTTTGCAATGGCTTCCATACACTGCAAGGCCACTGGCGTTCTTAAAGTGACTTCCAATACCTTGATACCGCCTTTAAGAAAGGCTTCTGCCATGGGTACTGCTTCTTCAATATGGCGGATAACAATAACCGGAATTACCGGGCCGTGCTTGGCCAATTCCAATGTGTTCATGGTTGTACTCTATTCCTGTAAAGTGAAATCAGCATTTTCTAAAATGGGACTAGTGGGGTTGGATCAGGTCGATCACAGCCAGGTAATCGCACCCTCTTCAGCGCTATGCACATTACGGCGCATACCACCAAAAAGCTCGCGGCCCAGGCCATGCGCGTTGATATTGCGTTGACGTTCGCTCAATTCAGCAGGCCCGCGATCAGCCCAGGTATCAGCGTCCACCAAGGCATTCAGGGTGCCTACCACGGCATTAAGACGGATCACATCTCCCGTTCTTATCTTGGCCAAGGGGCCGCCAGCCAGCGCTTCCGGGCTCACATGAATAGCCGCAGGGATCTTACCCGAGGCGCCACTCATGCGGCCATCGGTTACCAAGGCCACTTTAAAGCCCTTGCCTTGCAACACGGCTAAAGGCGGTGTGAGCTTATGCAATTCCGGCATACCATTGGCACGCGGGCCCTGAAAACGGACGACAGCGACAAAATCACGCTCCAGTTCACCTTCCTCGAACGCGGCCAGCAAAGCTTCCTGGGTTTCAAACACAATAGCCGGAGCTTCAATGATATGGCGATCTTCAGGCACTGCAGACACCTTGATGACGGAACGACCGAGATTGCCCTTTAACAAGCGCAAGCCACCTGTCTCGCTGAAAGGCGCTTGTGCTGTACGTACCACGCTTTCATCGCCGCTTTCCGCAGGCAAATCTTTCCACACCAGACGGTCGTCCTGCATTTGCGGCACTTTGGTGTACTCACGCAAACCGCCTGCGGATACAGTCACCACTTCAGGGTCCATCAATCCAAAATCGATAAGCTCGCGGATAACAAAACCTGGGCCACCTGCCGCTTGGAATTGGTTCACATCGGCCTTGCCGTTGGGGTACACATTTGTCAGCAGCGGTGTAGCCCTGGACAGGTAATGAAAATCCGTCCAGTCAATAACGATGCCCGCTGCGCGTGCTACGGCCACCCAGTGAATCAGATGATTGGTGGAACCGCCAGTGGCCAGCAGCGCTACCATGGCATTGACGATTGCACGCTCATCTACCAGCCGGCCAATCGGCGTAAAGTTGTGGCCTTGTTGGGTAATGGAAAGCACAGTGCGCACGGCTTCGCGTGTAAGTAACTCACGCAGGCCATCCTGCGGGTGGATGAAAGCCGTGCCTGGCACATGCAGGCCCATGGCTTCGAGCAGCATCTGGTTGCTGTTGGCGGTACCGTAGAAAGTACAGGTACCAGCGCTATGATAGGCGGAGGATTCTGACGCCAGCAATTCCTCACGACCAACCAGCCCTTGCGCATATTTTTCCCGCACTTTGGATTTCGCCGTATTGTCCAGCCCCGTGCTCATGGGGCCCGCTGGCACAAACACACAGGGCAGGTGTCCAAAATGCAGTGCAGCTATCAACAGGCCAGGAGCGATCTTGTCGCAAACGCCGAGCAGCAGCGCGGCATCGAATACGTCATGGGATAGCGCAATGGAGGCACTCATGGCTATGGTATCGCGCGAGAACAGGCTGAGTTCCATGCCTGGTTCGCCTTGTGTAATGCCATCACACATGGCGGGGACGCCGCCGGCTACTTGCGTGGTCGCGCCCAGCTTGCGGGCTTCATCCCGGATAATGGAAGGGTAGGTCTCATATGGCTGGTGCGCCGACAGCATATCGTTATAAGCCGTGACAATGCCGATATGCGGGGCTTTCTGCGCAACTACGCGCAGCTTGTCATTCACCGGCAATGCCGCGAATGCGTGGGCCACATTGGCACAACCCATACGGTCCGCACCACGGGGGCGCGTAATAAGCTGCTCCAAGCGGTGTAGATAGGCTTTACGCGTAGGCGCACTACGCTCGCGGATACGCTCGGTAACTTCGATCAGGGATTGTTTCATGATGAGCAACTACAAGATTTTGATGTCTCGATTATGCTCGAAAGCACGCCACATCGTCAAATTACGGCTGACTTGACAAGTCAGCATTAAACCTTGCTTACCAATACATCTTCCATCATCAAATATTGCAGGTCACAGCCAAAAAACATGTTCAACGCATCCTCCGGACTGCATATCATGGGCTCGCCCCGGCGGTTGAGTGAGGTATTGAGCACGACGGGTACGCCGCGCAAGCGTTCCAGCTCTTCTATCAGTGCGTAATAGCGCGGATTGGTCGCGCGCGTGACCACCTGCGCGCGCGCAGTACCGTCCTCATGCACGACTTCAGGAATACGCGATTTCCAGTGCTCGGCTACGTTAAAAGTAAAGGTCATATAGGGTGCAGGATGATCGGTCTGCAGAATATCCGCCGCTACTCTATCCAGCATGCTTGGGCAGAAAGGACGCCAGCGTTCGCGATACTTGATCTGCGCATTGATGCAGTCGGCTACGCCGGAATGGCTGGGATCACCAAGTATGCTGCGGCAACCCAGCGCGCGCGGACCAAATTCCATACGCCCCTGAAACCAGGCCAGCGGATTGCCTGCAGCAAGCAATTCCGCGCCTTTGACAGACGCATTTTCCACGCGCTGAAACCTGGGCTTGGCAGGGTGCGCTTCGCACGCGGCAATACATTGTTCAGTGGTAAATGCCGGACCCAGATAGGCATGCTGCATCGGCTCTATGGTTTCGCCCGCTGCAGCGGCAGCCAAGGTTGCCGCACCCAGCGCGGTTCCCGCATCGCCGGAAGCCGGCTGTACGAATAACTCCTTGACGCCAGGCATGGCAATAATGCGCTGATTGAGCTTAACGTTAAGCGCCACGCCGCCTGCCATACAGATGCGACCAGTCTCGCGGATGATGTCGCCGACGTAATGATCGATCAGCTTGAGGGAAATCTCTTCCAGCAACTGCTGCACCGAGGCGGCATAATGGATGTAAGGATCATCAATTTCATCGCCCTGCCGTTTGGGCCCCAGCCATTCCACCAGCGCTGGCGAGAAGTAATGGCCCCGGCCATGCTCCTTGTAACGGCGCAGGCCTACCACATTCACGAGCTTGGTATTGATGCGCAGATCTTCGCCATCAAATTCAACCAGACGCGATAAGTCATATTTGCTGGCATCGCCATACGGCGCCATGCCCATCACCTTGAATTCGCCATCCAGCATCTCGAAACCGAGATATTCGGTGATGGCGCCATACATGCCGCCCAGGGAATCCGGATCGTAAAATTCCTTGATCTTGTGAATCTTGCCGTTTTCGCCGTAACCGAAAAAAGTGGTGGCATATTCGCCCTTGCCATCGATGCCGACGATAGCGGTTTTTTCCTGGAAGCCGCTTAAATGATAAGCACTGCTGGCATGCGCCAGGTGGTGCTCCACAGGCACATAGCGCGCCTTGCTGAGTCCCAGTTCAGTCATGAGTGCGAGTACTTGTTCACGGTTGCGGCGGAAGCGGCGATTGCCATTGAAAATAGCGTCCAGCGCGCGTTCCGGGGCATACCAGTGACGCATGGCGTAATGCCAGCGCGCAGCCGTAGTCAGCGGAATTTCAGCATAAGGAAAGGCCACAATATCCACCTGATCGGGCGTCACACCAGCTTCCTTCAGGCAATATTTTGCAGATTCAAGCGGTAATTTGTTTTTGGCATGCTTATCTCGTAGAAAGCGCTCTTCCTCGGCCGCTGCAATAATTTTCCCATCAACCAGAATTGCAGCCGAGGCATCATGTCCGAGTGCACCTGATAGTCCTAAAATAATCATTCTTTTTTCGCTTATCCTGATTTTATTTCAGATTTCATTCCAGCCCTATCCAGCGGGCTGGCATCTTTGTATGTTGTTCGAAACGCGGTGGTCAACATACTTGTGGTGGCTGCATCAGCCTGCCAGTTACGCATAAACCGGCGCAAATCGCGCACATGCCGTCTGTTAAAGCGCCAGTGGCAGCGATATTCGCGCATGCTGTCGAGGTCAATCAAATAAGGCTGGCCATCGACAATCTTCATATTTGTGGCCTTGAAATCGCCATGCTCGATACGCAGCAGGTACAACTTGTAGAACAATTGCGCAATGCTGCCGGCAACCTGGGTTTTGCGCGCAAAATCTACCGTGGTATCGGCAAAAAACACATCCACATCCGGCGCGTCTATATACTCTGCAAGCAAGTAAGCTTGGCGCCGAATAATGCCATACCGCTTTTCCAGCAAAGCCACCGGGGCTGCTGTTGCAATGTTGTACATCATTAAACGATGGGCATTTGACCAGGACGCTGCGGCACGCGTAACCCGCAGTGCACGGCCCAATCCATGCCAGAAATTTTTGATATTGTACCGCTTGACGACAATTTTCCGGCCTGCAACTTCACTCAGGCTGACTGTACAGGTATTGCCGCTTTTCAGACGCACGCTGATGCCTGCTTGCAACAGGCTATCGGGCTGCTCCAGCACCTGCCGTAAACTGGCATTTACATACGGCCGGGCAATGGCGAGAAAAAAGCGGTTACCCGATTCGACATGAATATCTGTACAGGTGCGAAATATTTTTGCGTTTACATAGCCTGTTACGACGCCACGACGCTGTTTAGCCACCTGCTTTTGCATAGCACGCAAATTAATACCTGGCAGCGCCAGGCTGCGTTTATCAGCGTAATGTCTGAGCAACTGTGGTAGCCAGGCTTCAATTTCCAGCACGTCGAATTTAGATAGCAGCACAGCCAGGTTATGCAAGCACCTGTGACGGCGGCAGACACTTAAAGAACGAATACCGTCGCCATCCAGCGTATAAATCCTGTTGCCTTGCACTAAGAAATTCTTAAGGTACAAATCGGTTTGTATGAGCCCCGCCTGATGATGCTGAGCCACTGCGGCCACGAGTAATTTAGCCAATTCCAGCCGCGCTTCTGATAGCTGCGGCATATCATTCCAAGCCTGCTCTGCATTCATGCTATCGGCAATCGCCTCGAACACCAGCGCCTCACCTGCTCCGTCGGCGATAGACCCGCTATGCAGCAAGCGCGGCGTGAGTATGCCTGCCTGGGCAAGCGCATTGCTACCATTCAAATCACGCCTGGCATAGCGCCGCGCCTGCTTGCCAATAAACAGTTTGGCGTACATCGCCCGGTTATCCCAGGCGCCACGGCATACAAGGCGCTTGCCAGCCACGCGCCGTACAATGTCCTCACAGGCAAGATCAGGCGCGTTGTGCAACGCCAGGCGGAACGCCCCGTCTCCGCTGCCCGACAGCTGCTGCAAATTCACGTATTTCACACCCTGTGTCATTGCGTCCGCTGCAACTTCCACAACGTGACTTCGCCTTCGCTATGCTGCTGTTCAATCAGGATACCCTGAGCTGTTGGCATTTCCTTGGCGACCAGCCAGATTTCGGGCTGTATGGCCAGCAGTTGCGCAAGATTCTCGTCTTTTATCGCAAGTACTACGCGTCCCGCGTAATAAGAGATGGAGCCGTCTCCAGGTGCCGCCTGATAGAGCGGTTCGTGGCGGCTGGCCTCGGCCATTAATGTCTGCACTCCGGTTTTCCGCGGCTCGCTGCCCAGGTTTTGTTCTGCATAGAGATAGCCTACGGCCATTAAACCAGCCACCAGCAATACCGGGTAGGCAGGCGCCTGTGTCGCCATCAGCTTTTTGGCCAGTAAAGGCCCAAGCAGCAAAGGCACGAGCAATAGCCAAGCCCCGGCGAAACTTAATAAACCAGCGGCGGCATGCTTATGCCAGGCGTAACCAAGCATGCCAAGGAATGCCAGACATGCCAGCCAGAACAGAATGCGATTGCAGCGGGCAAACCCGCCAGTCGCGGCCTGCAAGTAATGCCCAAGCAGTATGGCTACCGGCGGTGCAAACAGCAGCGCATATTGCATCTGCTTGTTCACGGTGAAGGTAAGCAGTACAAACACCACAGCTAACCAGACCAGGGAGAAACGAACAGGCGCAGGTAGCGGCCGATGCTTATAGGCCCAAATACCTGCGGGAATGAGCAGAAAGCTCCACGGCATATAAAATTCCAGCATATGCGCGAGATACCACCAGGCAGGTTTGGCGTGTGTACCGCTGACAAATGTCTCATCGACTTGCTTGCCCACAAAATGCTGCGCGGCATCAGGCATGCTCCACACTATCCAGGCATACCAGCCAAAGGCAAGCAGCACGAACAGTACTAGCCCCAGGGGATGAAAGTATGACTTCAAGCTGGCTGTACGTTTTTCCATCCAGGCATAGAGGATTAAGGTCAGCACAGGAATAGCGATAGCGGCTGGGCCTTTGGTAAAGAATCCCAGACCCAATGCCGCATAGAACAGCAGCAACTGTGAACGCGTCGCCCCCCTCTGCAGCATGCGATAACCCAACAAGCACGCAGCAGTGATGAAGAACAGAAGCGGTGCATCCGCTTCGCCGCTGCGGAAATAACGCAAGCCTATATAACTGGTAACAAGTGCCAGAGCCGTATTAGCGGCTACTTCCAGGCCGGATTCGCGCCGTGCCCAAGCAAACAACAATAGCGCAGCCAGCACGCCGAAAAGTACCGCCGGCAGCCGTACCGCCGTTTCGTTAATGCCAAGCATACGATAGCTGACTGCTGTCAGCCAGTAGGGCAATGGTGGTTTCTGCAAGCGCAGCTCACCGTTATAGCGCGGTACCAGCCAATCGCCGCTAGCGACCATTTCTCGGGCGGTCTCGGCTATGCGCACTTCCTGGATTTTATACACCGGCCGCGCGCCAAGGCCATAGTACAAAGCGGGCAACATCAGCAACAGCAGCACCAGCAATGTTTTTATATTATTTTTCAAAGCTACCCCTATAACAACCAATACAACAACACTTACACCTGATCAAACGGAGTGACAGGCCAGTCCCCATGAAATTTATGAAACAGTTTGCGTGCACGCTTATCCACGTGCTGCCAGAAAAGCGGCCTGCTCTTAATCTGACGCAACCCGTCCTGGTAAGCACGCAAAAAACGCAGGCAATCTCGCGATGTGAGTCCAATATCCAGTGCGGAGAAATACAAGGCTGCGACGTCCTTCATACGGGCGCTGCTTGCAATGACAGGTCGTATGCCCACGCGGTGCAAATCGATCAGGTACAGATAAATTTCATCGTTAGCCAGACGTTTTTTGTCCAGGCAAAAATGACAGATATAAAAGTCACGGTGATTCAAGCCATTGCCATGCAGCAGACGCGCAATTCTGGCTACTTCCAGAATCAGGCGACGCTTGAATCGGGCACCAGGCGGGTTGTGTTTCCAGTCGGCACACAGCGTCTCCAGCGAGACAATATCACCGAGATCCCGGGTGACAATAAATGAGCGCAAGCTGGCCGGGCTAGTGCCGCGACAGCCGTAAGCCACTGCCGGTGTAGTCGGGATGCCAATTGCGTCCAGTCGTGCTATCGCACGCCACTCGGTCAGTGCGCTCAATATGGGCAGGCGCAGCGTTGTAAGGTTCTTGAAAATCTCACGCCAGCCAACGCCAAAATGCTGCTTAATAAAATAGGATTCACCGCCCAGCTCCACCCTGATGGTCAGTCTGCCGGGCATATCCCGGTAGACATCGCCTGTGAGCGCCATAACCTGGTCAAAGGCATCCCCCCCCGGTAATTGGGAGAGGATATGGGCTGGAATAAATTCTTGTGAACAGGCTGGCAATAAGGACACGAATTAACCTTGTTTCTCGTGGGCAAAGGTTTCCAGCAAATCCGCCTCGACCGTCGGTGAAGTCGTGGCGGCAATATGCGCTGTGTATTGCTGCGCTGCCGCTGCCCATAGCTTGCGCTCAGGTGCGGTCAACATAGCGGCCAGTGCCTGATTGAAATCGGCCTGGGTAAACGGCGAGGCCAGCACACGTCCCGCACCGGCTGCCTGCACATGGGCCGCATAGCCGCACACCTCGGTAACCAGCACCGGCAAGCCCGCGGTTAATGCCTCTATCAGGACGATACCGGCAAGCTCCGAGCGGGCAGGATGTACCAGCAGATCAGCCCCAGCCATCAATTGCGCCACATCTGCGCGGCCTGAAGTAATGATGACACGTGATGCAACCCCGAAGCGCTGCGCCAGTGACCTCATGGCTTCAGGTTCGTCCTCGCCTACCGCCAGTAGCCAGGTATTGCGCCTTATGGGCTCAGGCAATGCCGCGAGACCCTCTATTGCACGATCCAGGCCTTTCCTGACAAAGGCCGATCCTACCAGCAATACCATTTGCGCATCTGCTGGCAGCCTGAATTCCTCACGCAACTGTTGGCGCGCAAGTCCTTTGTCAATGTTGGCAAAGCTGGAGACAGGAATACTGGGTGGCAATAGATGAAAGCGTGATTCAGGGGTGTGGTGCCAGCGCTGAAAAACGGACTTTTCACGCGTAGAAAGCAGCAATATTTGGCAGTTGCCGTGTGCCTTCATGACTGCGCGCTCGCTAGCCGCAAAAAAACGATACCGTCCGCCCAGGCGATACCACCAGCCGCGTTCCATATGTGCGCGTTCGATAAAACAGGGATCGGCAGCGTAATAGGCATCCAGCCCCGGCATGCGGTTGAACCCCACCACCAAATCAGGAGTATCTCGCTTGAGTTCCAAGGCCATGGCCTTTATCAGGGAGCGGTGACGCTGATGATTGAGCAAGCCGGAGTATGGCAGGCGAACTACTTCAATATTCGCACCGGGCTTATCACCGCGCCACTGACCCGTATAAATTTTAACTTGATGGCCTTTTGCCGCGCAGTCGGTAGCAATACGCAGCATGTCACGCTGCACGCCGCCAAACGGAAAATATTTAAATATGAGAAAGGCGAATTTCAAAGTTGCGTCTTTAATTGAACATGGGCTGAATTGAATATTTGGTTAACTGGCAAAACATTAATTGTATGCGAAAATACTATTTATGCCGCGTATCCTGTTAGTCAAGACGTCGTCCATGGGCGATATTATTCATAACATGCCCCTTATCCATGATATTCGTACACATTACCCGGATGCGATTATTGACTGGGTGGTGGAGGAAAGTTTTGCCGAAATCGCCAGATTAAACCCGCTGGTAAACCAGGTCATGCCGATTGCCATGCGGCGCTGGAAGCATGCGCTTTTCAGCAAAAAAACCTGGGCAGAATTTTTTGCCTTCAAGCGCACACTGCAAGTGCATAGCTATGACGCCATACTGGATACCCAGGGCCTGCTCAAAAGCGCGATGATCTGCCACTGGGCAAAAGGAAGTTCACATGGGGCCAATCGCCATACGGCGCGGGAAGCTATCGCTGGCCATCTCTACCAACATGGCCATGATATCCCCACCAGGCTGCATGCAGCGGTGCGCAACCGCATGGTGGGTGCAGCAGGGCTGGGCTACCCCATGCCCGATACAGCGCCGGTTTATAACCTGAAGCTCAGCGAAACCACGCTGCCAGATGGTATCCCCACTAATTATGTGATGGGCCTGCACGGCACGGCGCGCGATGCTAAATTATGGCCTGTTGAATCTTGGGTCATCTTGGGACAATATCTGTCGGCACAAAGTTTGAGCCTGTTGTTGCCTTGGGGCAACGCCAGCGAGCATCAACGTGCGCAGGCCATCGCCTCGCAGGTGCCGCTCGCCATAGTGCTACCCAAAATGCGCCTATCCCAGCTCGCCACCCTGCTCTTAAATGCAAAAGCCGCGGCCGGCGTAGATACTGGCCTGATGCATATGGCCGTGGCGTTAAAAATACCCACACTGGCGATTTTTACCGATACGCACATTTGGCAAGCCGGCGCTTATCCGGGAGCAGATTCCAAAGCCATCACAATAGGAGGTAAGCACGCACTGCCTTCAAGCAAAGAGGCCATTCAAGCAATGCAGCAGCTGCTTACCCCCGCCTGAAACGTTTTTTCAGTTGTGGGCTTGTAATTATTTCAGCTGCCCCCATTTGCCTGAAATAGCATTGACTAAACACGCAATAGTTTAAGGAACTCTCCATGCAAGAAGACCAAGCCCCACAAGCAGATACCGTAACAGAACAGTCTGAGACTACAGAATCTGTAACGTCACCGGCAGAGCGTATTACCGAGCTGGAAGCGCAACTGGCCGAACAGCAGGCAGCTGTACTCTATGCAAAAGCCGAAGGAGAAAATATCCGCCGCCGCGCGGCGGATGACATCGACAAAGCGCGCAAATTTGCGCTGGAAAAATTCTCCGGTGAATTGCTGGCAGTAAAGGATAGTCTGGAAGCTGCACTGAATGTTGATACAGCGGATGTAGAAAGCTACAAGAATGGTGTGGAGCTGACCCTTAAGCAGCTCAGTTCCGTATTCGAGAAATTCAACCTGGCTGAAATCCATCCTGTCGGCGAGCAGTTTGATCCGCACAAGCATCAGGCCATTAGTGCGGTAGAAGCGGATGCCGAACCCAATACCGTTGTTAGTGTGCTGCAAAAAGGCTATGTGCTGAATGAGCGCGTATTAAGGCCGGCATTGGTCATGGTGGCAAAGGCAAAAACCTGATTGCGAAATAGGGACTTGAAATTTCCCGTCCCACCCTCATTTTCAGAACATCAGCATTTGAAACATTAAGAAACTTACATAAGGAATACATCATGGGAAAAATTATTGGTATTGACTTGGGCACCACAAACTCCTGCGTCGCAATCATGGAAGGCGGTAAGCCCCGTGTCATTGAAAACGCCGAGGGTGCACGCACCACCCCCTCCATCATTGCTTACCAGGACAACGGCGAAATCCTCGCTGGTGCGCCGGCTAAACGCCAGGCAGTGACCAACCCGAAACACACGCTATACGCTATCAAACGTCTGATCGGCCGCCGCTTTGAAGAAAAAGAAGTGCAGAAGGATATTGGCCTCATGCCTTACACCATCACCAAAGCTGACAACGGCGATGCTTGGGTGCAAGTCAATGACAACAAAATGGCGCCGCCGCAAATCTCCGCAGAAGTGCTGCGCAAGATGAAGAAGACCGCCGAAGACTATCTGGGCGAAGAAGTCACCGAGGCCGTGATCACGGTGCCGGCCTACTTCAATGACAGCCAACGCCAGGCGACCAAGGACGCGGGCCGTATCGCCGGCCTGGATGTGAAGCGCATCATCAACGAGCCCACTGCGGCTGCGCTGGCATTCGGTATGGACAAGCAGGAAGGTGACCGCAAAATTGCCGTATATGACCTGGGCGGCGGTACCTTCGACATCTCCATCATCGAAATCTCCGAAATCGACGGCGAGCACCAGTTCGAAGTGCTGTCCACCAACGGCGATACCTTCCTCGGCGGCGAAGACTTCGACAATCGTCTGATTGACTATCTGGCTGATGAATTCAAGAAAGAAAGCGGCCTGGATCTGCGCAATGACCTGCTGGCCAAGCAGCGCCTGAAAGAAGCTGCGGAAAAGGCCAAGATCGAGCTGTCATCCAGCCAGCAAACCGAAGTCAACCTGCCTTACATCACGGCAGATGCAACCGGACCCAAGCACTTGGTGGTGAAGATCAACCGTGCCAAGTTTGAATCGCTGGTGGAAGACCTCATCGAGCGTACGATAGCGCCGTGCAAAACCGCAATCAAAGACGCAGGCGTGCAGATTTCCGATATAGCCGACGTGATTCTGGTGGGTGGTCAGTCACGCATGCCCAAGGTGCAGGAAAAAGTAAAAGAAATCTTCGGCAAGGAACCACGTAAGGATGTGAACCCGGACGAAGCTGTCGCTGTAGGTGCAGCGATTCAGGGTGGCGTGCTGCAAGGCGATGTCAAAGACGTGCTGCTGCTCGACGTAACCCCGTTGTCGCTGGGTATCGAAACTCTGGGCGGCGTGATGACCAAGCTCATCAAGAAAAACACCACGATTCCTACCAAGGCTGCGCAAGTGTTCTCCACGGCTGATGACAATCAGTCTGCCGTTACCATCCAGGTACTGCAGGGTGAACGCGAAATGGCCGCAGGCAACAAGAGTCTGGGTCAATTCAATCTGGCGGATATTCCACCAGCACCGCGTGGCATGCCGCAAATTGAAGTGACTTTTGACATTGATGCCAACGGTATTCTGCATGTATCCGCCAAGGACAAAGCGACAGGCAAGGAAAACAAGATCACGATCAAGGCTAACTCCGGCTTGAACGAAGAAGAAATTCAGCGCATGGAAGCCGATGCCGCTGAACACGCAGAAGAAGATCGTAAATTGCACGAACTGGTTGATGCCCGTAACGCTGCCGATGGCATGGTGCACAGCGTCAAGAAATCACTCGCCGAGCATGGCGACAAACTCGATACTGGCGAGAAGGAAAAGATTGAAGCCGCGATCAAGGACGTCGAAGAAATCATCAAGAGTGATGACAAAGACGCCATCGAAGCCAAGACCAATGCGTTGACGGAAGCATCGCACAAGCTGGCTGAAAAGATCTATGCACAAAGCCAGACAGACAGTGCTCACACAGAGCCAGGTGAGCAAACCGAAAAAACGGTGGATGCTGATGTGGTTGATGCTGAGTTTGAGGAAGTAAAAAACGACAAGAAGTAATCTCCAACCAGCCATAAAGCACACTTGCGCTGGCATGCTGCCAACCCTGTGTGCTTTATGCACTTTGTGGCAGAAATAAATGGCAAAACGTGATTATTACGAAGTACTGGGCCTCAACCGTGATGCCTCTGATGATGAAATAAAGAAGGCCTATCGAAAGCTGGCCATGAAACACCATCCTGATCGCAATCCGGACAATCCTAAGGCGGAAGAGAACTTCAAGGAAGCCAAGGAAGCGTACGAAATGCTTTCGGATGAGCAAAAGCGTGCGGCTTACGATCAATATGGACATGCCGGCGTGGACCCAAGTGCTGGCCCTGGCCCGGGTGGGCAAGGTTTTGGTAATTTCTCGGATGCCTTTGGCGATATCTTCGGGGATATCTTTGGTGGCGCCGCGGGGGGCCGTCGCCCCAATGTGTACCGTGGTGCAGACTTGCGCTACAACATGGAGATATCACTAGACGACGCAGCACGCGGCACCGAAACCAAGATCCGCATTCCGGTCATGGCCGAATGTGAGACTTGTCACGGCTCAGGCGCGCGCCCTGGCACGCAACCTGTCACCTGCACAACCTGTGCGGGCCATGGCCAGGTACGCATGCAGCAAGGCTTTTTTTCGGTTCAGCAAACCTGTCCGAAATGCCACGGCAGCGGCAAAATGGTGAAAGAGCCATGCCCAACCTGTCACAGCGCAGGACGGGTTAAACAGCACAAGACCCTGGCCGTAAAAATCCCGACTGGCGTAGATGAAGGCGACCGTATTCGCTTGTCCGGTGAAGGTGAAGCCGGCGTCAATGGCGGGCCGCCGGGTGATTTATATGTGGTGGTACATCTGAAGCCACATGATATTTTCCAACGCGAAGGCGGCAATCTGCATTGCGAAATGCCGATCAGTTTTACCACGGCAGCACTCGGCGGGGAAATTGAAATCCCCACGCTGGACGGCCATGCCAAGATGAAAGTGCCCGCTGAAACGCAAACAGGCGCAGTATTCCGCTTGCGCGGCAAAGGTATCAAACCCTTACGTAGCAGTGATCATGGCGATTTGATGTGCCATGTCGTGGTGGAAACGCCGGTCAAGCTTACCGAGCGACAAAAAGAATTGCTGCGTGAGATGGAAACAATCAATCAGGAGGATGCAGGCAAACACAGTCCGCGAGCAAAATCCTGGATGAATAAAGTAAAAGAATTTTTCCAGTAAGCCTGCACCATGAAATGACAAAAGCCTGCGTATGCAGGCTTTTGTCATTTCATGGTTAGGTTAAGGCAATACAACGCTATGCCCAAAGTATCGTTTCCACCCTTACATGTATCGGCACTGCTTCAATATTTTCAAGCTCTTGGGCGCGGCATTTTAATCATCATCAAATCATAGACAGATGCAGCCACATTGTTTACCGGGGATTATGCTACCAGTGTGCCTCTCGGCTAGCCGTAGCCCCCGTGTTGCCCTAACGGCGTTCACAATACTCCGTGGCTGACAACTGAAGCGTACGGTCAGGACGCTGATGCATGCTTTGCACAAAAGGCGGCAAGCCTGGCGAGCAAGCGCTCCAGTGCCACGTTGGCAGCGCGCACACCGCCATAGGCATCCTCCGTCACGGCATTCTCGGTCTCATCGAACTCCGCGCTGGCAATTACCCGCCGCGTGCCGATGTCGATCAACTGCGCGCTGAGCGTGAATTGCACCCGACTTGGCCGCACACTGAAATCCTGCTGCAGCCGGATGAGTTCTGTATCCAGGCGCAGCATGGCAGAGGCCGCGGAAGGAGCCTGCACCACCGCGTTGAATATCCCGGAGCGCTCCAGCGCCTGGGCAAGCTGCGGCGCGAGCATGCGCGCTGGCGTGTCTGCCCAGCGGTTGCGCGAGTACACCTTGAGCTCGTGCGCCTGTTGCACCCAGACCATCTGCGCAGTGTCGTAGCCGGCGCGCGCGCGCGGCATGCTGACTGCAAGCACGAGGCCATTTTTCGGCTGCACGGATCGAGCGTCGTCCGGCGGCGATATGGGAGCCATCCTGGCCTCTAGCAGGTAGATGTTGTCCGGCGGCAGCGCAGGTGGCAGCAGTGGCGAGCAGCCACCAAGCAAGCACATCGCAAGGGCGGATGTGAAGGCTGCTACGATCGGTGTAACCGTTGCGAACCGCACGAAGAGACCACGCGGCGCATGACAAACCGTGTTATTCGAATTCATAGGCAACCTTTCCGTCTAAGGGTCATTCACCCGGCCCGGGTGGCACCGCAGGCCGCCCCTGCAGCAACATGCCAGGGTTGCGCTCCAATGCTTCGCTGAAACGGCGCAGTGAAGCGGTGAGTTCGCGCAGTTCGGTGATCGCCTGGCGTGCTTCGGGCAGGGCTTCGGTACGCACACTCTCGATGGTGTTCGCAGTGCTAGAACTTGCACGCGCGGTTTCATTGGTCATCCGGTCGAAGGCATCGGCACTGCGTTGTATACGCTGGAGTAGTTGCGGCAGCTCGGCGCTCGCGAGCGCGGTCAGCCGCGCAGTGTTCTCCATGGCGCGCGATGCATGATGCAGCCCGGCGTCGATCGCATCGGTGCGCTCCGCCAGCATGCCCGACACACGTTCCAGATTGGCCAGCACGCGCCCCAACGCGACGCGGTTTTCCTCGCTTAGCAGCGCATTGACGTTCTCGCTGCTGCGGTTGAGGTTAGCAAGCAGCGCGGTGACTGCGGTATCCAGACGCAGCATCAGCGACGGTCCGGCGCGGATCACCGGGTATTTCTCGCCGGGGCCGGGCTTCAGCGGAGGCGAAGCGCGGCTGCCGCCCGAAAGCTCGACATGGGCGATGCCGGTCAGCCCCTGCACCCGCAGCACCGCCACCGTGTCCTGCTTCACCGGCGTGTCATGTTCGACGTCCAGAGTAAGCTGTACCTGCTCGGTGTTGCCCGGTGCGAGCTCAATGCGGCGTACGCTGCCGACCTGCACGCCGCGATAGCGTACTGGAGCATCCAGGCTCAGGCCGGACACCGATTCGCTCATGTAAACCAGGTAAGTGTCATAGGTCTTGCGGTAAGATTTGTCGCTGGAAAACCACAGTACGCCGCCGATCAACAACGCACCGAGTAACAGCACGAACACTCCAACCACGGTGAAATTTACTTTTGATTCCATGCCTGCTCCCGAGCTCCCCGGCCACGCGGGCCGTGAAAATATTCGCGTATCACTGCATGTTCCGAGCGCGCCAGCTCCTGCATCGTGCCGTTACCCAGGATACGCTCATCACCCAGCACCGCAACGCGGTCCGCGGTGCGCCACAACAGGTCGAGGTCATGGGTGACCATCATGATGGTGAGTCCGAGCGCATCGCGCAACTGGCACACCAATTCGTCGAGGCCGGTAGCGCTCAACGGGTCGAGGCCGGCGGTCGGCTCGTCCAGGAACAGCAGTTCAGGGTCCAGCGCAAGTGCGCGCGCAAGTGCCGCACGCTTGCGCATGCCACCGGAAAGTTCGCTCGGGTATTTTGCGCCAGCGTCGGCGGGCAGGCCGGCGAGTGCGATCTTGAGGGCGGTAATCTCCTCAATCAGTACCGCGCCGAGGCAGGTGTGCTCTCTGAGCACCATGGCAACATTTTCCGTTACGGTGAGCGCACTGAACAGTGCGCCGCGTTCGAACATCACGCCCCAGCGGCGTCTGAGCGGCAGCGCCTGCTCGTCGGAGAGCCCGATCACTTCCTGACCGAACACCCGGATCGAGCCCGACACCGGCTGCTGCAGCATAATGATCTCGCGCAGCATGGTCGATTTGCCGCAACCGCTGCCGCCGACCAGCGCGAAGACCTCGCCGCGGCGCACCGAGAGACTCACATCGCGATGCACCACCGCAGCACCGAAACGCGTGTTCAGATCGCGGATTTCAATAATGTCGCCGGGGGCGCTTGTTACGGTGGAGTTTGCGGCGTTATTCACGGCGGGACTCACAGTTTCAGCCAGCTGAAGGCGATGGAGAACAGCGCATCGGCCAGTATCACCAGGAATATAGACTGCACCACGCTTTTCGTGGTCTGGTGGCCGACACTTTCTGCGCTGCCGCTGACCTGAAATCCCTGATAGCAGCCGACCAGAGCGATAATCACCGCGAACACCGGAGCTTTTCCGATGCCGATGAGAAACGACGTCAGACTGACCGCGTCGTCGAGACGATCGATGAAGGTGGCGAATCCGACATCAAGTTGCACGCGCGCCATGACCATGCCGCCGAGCACGCCCATGACATCGGTGTAGACGGTGAGCAGCGGCAGCGCAATCATCAGCGCGAGCACCTTGGGCAGCACCAGCAGATCGAGCGGCCCGATACCGATGGTGCGCAGTGCGTCCACCTCTTCGGTCACCTTCATGGTGCCGATCTGCGCCGCGTAGGCCGAGCCTGAGCGGCCGGCAACGATGATGGCAGTGATCAGCGGTGAGAGTTCGCGCAACATCGACAGGCCGACCAAATCGGCGATATAGATGTTGGCGCCGACGCGCATTAACTGTTCCGCCCCCTGGTAGGCGATGACAATGCCGAGCAGGAAGGAGAGCATTCCGGTGATCGGCAGCGCCGCGACACCGGCAGTTTGCAGATTGTACAGAATGGACCGCCAGCGGATGCGCCGCGGCTGTACCAGTGCGCGCATCAGCGCGTTCGTGCTGGCACCGAGAAAGGACAGCAGCCCGAGCGCGCCAAGCATGCCTTCCCATGCCCTGCGCCCGAAACGTGCCAACACGCCAGGCAGCGGCGGCGGTGCGATGGCAGGCTGTGCCGTGCGCGTGGCGATCAAGCCAAGCAGTGCCTCGAATTCCGGCCGCAGGCCGATGAAATGCACGCTACGCCCGCCGATCTCCAGAGCGCGTCGAATGCGATGCAGCAGCCATGCGCCCGAGGTATCCATTGCGGTGACGGCCGTTGCGTCAATGAGCAACTCGCCGTCGAGCGGCTGCGCGAGCGCTCCCAAGCATGCTTCGATCCTGGCCTCAGTCTGTGCCGCCGTACGCAACAGCCATGCACCCTCGCAGCGCAGTTCGCGCGGCGTCGCGCCGGGATGGATATCCGCGGCTGCCTGCGTTATTGCATGGAGTGGCATGGTCGGTACGTTCATCTGTCCTGTCGGTCGACACCGGGTTGAATGCAGGATTGCGATGCAGGGCAACCAGATGGGCTTGCCTGCCCTATCGTCTGTCAAATGCTATGACGCCACATGTCGGCTGTCAAATGAATACGAGTGGGGAAGTATGCGAGCAGAGTCCGATTTAGCAGACGGGAAAATCGTGCCGATAAGGCAAAAAAGAGACCACATCAAGATGTTAGGCTGTGTCCTTTTTTTGAGAATATTCAGTGCAGTTGAAGGCCAAAGTAAACTTGCCCTCGGGATAGTCATGCTGACGCAGTACTTTCATGCCTAATATTTTGGTGTAAAACTCAATGGATCGATTCAAATCGCCGACACGAAGCATGGTGTGAAGCATGCGCATCTTTTTCTCCTGATTATTTTTCTGCTGAAATCCTGAGATATTTCTCGTACAACTGCTCTTTGGTTTCCCGCACATCGGGGTTGAAAGGGATGCAATCAATCGGACACACCTCTTGGCATTGCGGGGTGTCGATACGGTAATCTTACCTTTCAAATATTTTTAGTCCGCTATCAAACATTCGCCGGCAGAGAATTTCGGACAAAAACGCATAATTAGTCGGGGGGGGGCAAGTCGGTCTTTGTCATCCTTTATTTAAGCGCCAGGACAGCGCTAGGTTTTGATGTCTTTGGCCTATGTCGAAATTTCTTACACTGCTAGAAGACTGGTGACGATCATCATTTAATAAAATTATGCAAAGCAAGTACTTAAAGAGTTAGGCGTCTTTATTGCTTGTATGTTTAACGCGAATACGCGAATAAATTAAAATCGAAAGGAACAATCATGAGACTTAAAATGGTGCGATCGATGCTACTAGTCGCCTGCTTGGTGAGTAGCGGCTTGGCGTATGGAACCATCGCGCGTTACGCGATAGATCTTCGCGTTGATAGCGTTGAGGAATTTAGGCCGTGCGATGACAGCGCGCCAAGCGTGCTATCTTTTGGATGTGTGGCTGTTGGTGATGTCTTTCATGGTAGTTTTGGCGTAGACACAAGTATTCTTTCGACGGATGGGATAGTTACGACTGCCCAAATTTTTGATTTCAAGTTACCTCTAGGCAACGCGTTTTATTCAACTGGTGCAGATAACTTGACTCTCTTAGGGTTCAGAAACGGCGCGGAATTTGCTGACGCACCGGGGTTTGTCATCAAAGGAGGCGAAGTCGTTGACTTTTACGGCGGAGTTTTTGGTGGTTTGGACTACCCCTTTATTGACATGTACCCATACTTCGAGCGGAATAGATTTAGTGCTGCTGATGAGACGATAAGAGTACTTGGCGATCTGTTAGTGCACCGAGTTCCAGAACCGAGCTTGTTGAGCTTATTTGGATTGGCGCTAGGCGGACTGGTAATCTCCAGAAGAAAGCGCATAGTCACGAAAGAGAATGTCTACGTCACTCAATAGCAACCGGTTTCACAAGGTCCGGCTGTATTTGTAACGTTCCCGATTCGCGGGAAAATCGTGCCGATAAGGCCGAAAAAAAGGTCACATCGGGATGTCAGGCTGTGGCCTCTTTTTGAGAATATTCAGTGCAATTGAAGGCTATAGCATGCACTCCACTGCAGATTCAAGGATGGGATTTAACGGCACGCCTTAATGCTGGGTGCCTTTTTGTATAAACTCGATCTTGTAGCCATCCGGATCTTCAATAAAAGCCAGCACCGTTTTGCCATGCATCATCGGCCCAGCCTCGCGCACCACTTTGCCCCCTGCTTTTTTCACATCATCACAGGCTTTGTAGGCATCATCCACTTCTATCGCGATATGGCCATAGGCATTGCCTTTGTCATAACTGGCAGTATCCCAGTTATGCGTGAGCTCTATAACCGTGTGATCTTTTTCATCGCCATAGCCAACAAAGGCTAAAGTAAACTTGCCATCGGGATAGTCATGCTGACGTAGTACTTTCATGCCTAATATCTTGGTGTAAAACTCAATGGATCGATTCAAATCGCCGACACGAAGCATGGTGTGAAGCATGCGCATCTTTTTCTCCTGACTATTTTTCTGCTGAAATCCTGAGATATTTCTCGTGCAACTGCTCTTTGGTTTCCCGCACATCGGGGTTGAAAGGGATGCAATCAATCGGACACACCTCTTGGCATTGCGGGGTGTCGAAATGCCCTACACACTCTGTACATAGATCAGGGTCGATGACATAAATCTCATCGCCTTGGGAAATCGCGCTGTTCGGGCACTCTGGCTCGCACACATCGCAATTGATGCATTCATCGGTGATCATTAGTGCCATGCTGACTTCCTTAATGCTAGACCGCTTAATTCCATACAAATTTAATCAACTATTATGAACACGAATTTTGCGCTCAATTCGCTGTTGAATCAAGGGTGAAACGAACTGCGTCACATCCCCTCCCAGCAGGGCGACTTCTCGCACGAGGCTGGCGGAAATAAACATATATTGTTCGGCGGGCGTCAGAAACAGACTTTCCACTTCGGGAAAAAGTTTGCGGTTCATACCTGCCAGCTGGAATTCATATTCAAAGTCAGATGCAGCACGCAAGCCGCGCACCACGACCCGGGCATGCTGCTCGCGCACAAACTGCATGAGCAATCCGGAAAAGCCGATGACACGGACATTAGGGCAATCGCTCAACACGCTGGCAGCCAGTTCCACTCGCTCAGCGAGATCAAAAAAAGGTTTTTTCCCCGGGTTCTGCGCTACCGCCACAATGACTTCAGAAAACAGTCCTGCGGCACGGCGCACGATATCTTCATGTCCACGCGTCATGGGGTCGAAAGTGCCTGGATAAACGACTTTTAGTGGGGTTTGATTAGTCATCAGCCAATTTTAGCAGGTGAAAGAAAACATTTCCTGCTTTGCCATGTTTTAGCACACGCCAGCCTGCACTATCCTGGATCGAAAATTCGGCTTCGACATACACTACGCCATCAGCGCTTAAGTGTTTGCGCATTTGCGGCAGCAGCTTGGGCAGCCAGCCCTGGTTATAGGGCGGGTCCAGAAAAATGATATCGAAAGTTTGCTGGTTTGTTACCAGGAACTGCAGCGCATCCATATTCAAGATCTTTGCTGCGTCGGCCTGTAACAGTTTTTTATTTTCCAGCAGCGCCCGGTATGCATGAGGGGCTTTTTCTACCATGACCAGATCCCCGGCGCCGCGAGATAAAGCCTCAAAGCCCATGACCCCAGTGCCGGAGAACAAATCCAGGCACGCCAGGCCATCCAGTTCCTGGCCCAGCCAATTAAATAATGTCTGGCGCACACGATCCGGCGTTGGGCGCAATCCAGGTACCTCAGGAAAACGTAACAGGCGGCTGCGCCACACGCCGCCGCCTATGCGCACACGATTACTTTGCTTATTACTGATCTGCGCCAACGACCACCGTCACCATCTTGTCTGTTTTGATCCTGCGGTTAAACGCATCTTTAATTTGTGCCGTCGTCACTTTGTTCACCTGTGGACTGAAATCATCCAGGTAAGTCAAAGGCAGCTTGTAGAAACCAATCACCGCCAGATAGTCGAGAATCTTCGCGTTACTATCCAGGCGCAAGGGAAAGCCACCAATAATGTTCTGTTTGGCCGCGTTCAACTCTGCCTGGGTAACGCCATCCCGCATAAACTTGTCCAGCGTTTCACGCACCACTTTAAGCGCTTCCCCAGCTTGCTGGCGTTTGGTTTGCAGACCGATCTGGAATGGCCCAAGCTGCGCCATCGGTATAAAATAACTGTAAACGCTATAAGCCAGACCGCGCTTTTCCCGCACTTCCTCGGTCAGGCGCGAGACAAATCCACCACCACCCAGAATGTAGTTGCCGACATAGAGCGGGAAGTAATCCACGTCGCCACGTTTAACCCCGGGATAACCCAGCAGGATATGCGCCTGGGTTGCGGGATGAGCAATGCGCTGCTCATTGCCCCGTTCAGGATAGCTCACGGCAGGCAACGCGCTTGCGGCAGCAGCCTTGGGCAATCCGGCAGTAACGCGTTCGGCAATTTGTGTCGCCTGCTCCCGGCTCATATCGCCTATCAAGGCAATCACCGCACCTTGGGCGCCGTAATAGGTATTGTAAAATTTTTGCAGATCTTCGCGCTGGATGGCGGCGACAGTTTCCGGCTCACCATTATCGTCAAGCGCGTAAGGATGCGACCCGTACAGTGCCTTCATGAAGGCCTTGCTGGAAATGCTCTCAGGCTGCGTAGCCGCTTCTCTTAAACCAGCAATAATGCGCGCCTTCTCCCGCTCCAGCACTGCCGCGGGGAAATCCGGCTGCTGTAATATTTTGCTATACACCGTCAAGGCCTGATCGCGTTCGCGGGCACTGCTGAGCGTGCGCAACTTCAAGCTCGCACGATCTGCATCCAGCTCGCCCCCCATCACGGCGCCGACATCGGCCATGCTTTTCGAGATGTCCTCATCCGACATGCCCGCTGCACCCAGGGTCATCAGATAGCGCGTTATTCCAGCCAGTCCTGATTTGGCTGCACCATCACGCGCGCTGCCTGCAGCAAAATTGACGCTGAGATCAATAATAGGCAAATCATGATTTTCTACGAAATAGACTTCTGCACCCGTGGTCGTTTGCCAATGCTGGATAGTTAGCCCGGCTTGTGCTTGCATGCTTAAAACCAGGCCTGCTGCGAGAGCGAATAGCCTCTTCATATAAATATTAGTGATCACTTGGCTGCCCCTTCGGCTTATTGTCGTTCGGATCTATGGGCTGGGGATCCAGCGTGGCGACGGTAAGGTTGTCCTGCACCAGGTATTTCCTCGCCACCGCTTGCACCTGTTCTGGCGTGACGGCTTTCAGCTTTTCCGGATAATCCTTGAGAATCCGCCATGAAAAACCCGACACTTCCAGCTTGCCGATCTGCATGCCCTGATAAAACATGGAGTCGCGTTGATATACGTCGGCTGCAATCACTTGGGCTTTTACCCGTTGCAGCTCTTCATTACTGACACCAGACACCTTGATTTGCTCAATCTGCTGCAAGAGCGCGGCCTCGAGCTCGGCGGCGGTTTTGCCTTCGCTCGGCGTACCGTCGATTTCAAACAGGCTCAGGCGCCCGCGTTGAATCATGTCATAACCGGCGCTCACATCTACCGCAATCCGTTGCTGGCGCACCAGATTCTGGTTCAGGCGCGCCGAAGCATTGCCATCCAGCACACCGGCCAGTATCTCGAGCGCAAACGGTTCCCAATCATTATCGGGGTCTTGCAATGCGGGGACATGGTAGCCCATCAGTACGTAAGGTAATTTGGCCTGGGCTTTAACTATTACACGGCGCTCGCCTTTTTGTTCCGGCTCCACTTGTGGTTTGCGTGCGGGCAAGGCATGCGCTTTCAGCGGGCCAAAATAACGGGTCGCCAATTTCAGCACGTCTTGCGCCTTCACATCACCCACCACCACTAGAATTGCATTATTAGGCGCATACCAGGTCTTGTACCATTCGCGTGCGTCTTCCACGGTCATGTTTTCCAGATCATTCATCCAGCCCACCACCGGCCTTGCATAAGGATGTACATGGTAGGCTGCGGCTTGGAACTGCTCATTGACTAACGATTGCGGCTTATCCTCAGTACGCCAGCGACGTTCTTCCATGACTACTTTGATCTCTTTTGAAAACTCCTCTTTTGTCAGCTGCAGATTGGCCATGCGATCAGCCTCAAGCTTCAGGGAGAGGGGCAAGCGGGATTTTTCCAATTGCTCGAAATAACAAGTGTAATCGTTACCGGTAAATGCATTTTCACGGCCGCCTGCTGCTGCAATCAAACGCGAGAATTGTCCCGCTTTCACTTTCTTCGTGCCCTTGAACATCATGTGTTCCAGCACATGCGCTACGCCCGTTTTGCCGTTTACCTCATCAATACTGCCTGCGCGGTACCAGACCTGGGAAACCACTACGGGAGAGCGGTGGTCTTCCTGCACAATAATGCGAAGCCCGTTGTCCAGTTTGAATTCCTGTACGTTTATGTCGGCGAATGCGACTGCAGGCACTAAAGCACTTATGACCAATAACCATCGAATGAACACGTTGCGATTCTCCTTTTTCTCGTCTTATTATATCCGGGCACCCACTCAAAACCACGCTTGTATAGCATGTGCCATAACCAAGCCGATGGTGTGACATAGTCCATTCATCGATAGTTCATAGCAAGACGGGCGGATTACGACTAAAATGAGCATTGCATAATGAATAGCGACCATGTTTGATTTTTTCAAAAAAGATAAAGCCCCCACTTCCACACCTAGGCCAGATAACGTAGCTGAGCCTGCTCAGCCATGGACTGAACGTCTCAAGCAGGGCTTGGCGCGCACCCGTAGCCAACTGGGTAGCCAGCTTGCCAGCCTGTTCAGCGGCGGAAAAATCAGTGAGGCGGTCTATGAGGAACTGGAAACCATACTGCTTACGTCTGATGTAGGCGTCACTGCTACCCAGGCTTTGCTGGATCAAATCAGGACCCGCGTTAAGCGCCAGAACCTGAGCGACACCAGCCAGCTGCGAGAGGCCTTGAAGCAGGCATTGCTGGAGCTGTTGGCTCCTTTGGAAAAGCCGCTGGATACCAGCAAGGGCCAGCCTTTCGTCATCATGCTCGCGGGCGTTAATGGGGCCGGCAAAACCACTACCATAGGCAAGCTGGCGAATCTGTTTCAGGCCGAAGGCAAATCTGTGCTGATTGCTGCCGGTGACACTTTCCGTGCTGCGGCACGCGAGCAGCTACAGGCCTGGGGTGAGCGCAACCAGGTGCATGTGATATCCCAGGAAGGCGGCGACCCTGCCGCAGTGATTTTTGACGCAGTCACTTCTGCCAAGGCACGTGGCATCGATATTGTGCTGGCAGACACTGCAGGACGGCTACCTACGCAACTCAACCTGATGGAAGAAATCCGCAAAGTACAGCGCGTGATTAATAAAGCACTACCCGGCGCGCCCCATGAAGTGCTATTGGTACTGGATGCCAATACCGGACAGAACGCGGTAATGCAGGTCAAAGCCTTTGATGATGCGTTAAAAGTCACCGGGCTGGTCTTGAGTAAACTGGATGGCACAGCCAAAGGCGGCGTGATTGCGGCAATCGCACAATCGCGGCCCATTCCCATACGCTATATCGGCGTAGGTGAAACCATTGGCGATTTGCGCCCGTTTAAAGCAAGTGAATTTGTGGAAGCGCTGTTTTCATGAGCCGCACTATGCATGAGATTTTTTATGCGACTTTATTTTGTCAAAACCAGGCATGATTCGCTTTGATCAGGTCAGCAAACGCTATCCTGGCAGCCATGAAGCGCTGCGAGGCATTTCGTTTGATATCGAGCAAGGCGAATTGGTGTTTGTCACCGGGCATTCTGGCGCCGGCAAAAGCACACTGCTTAAATTAATCGGTGCGATTGAGCGCCCTACTGTTGGCACGGTGCTCATAGGCAATCAGAATGTCAGCAAACTGCGCTCCGCTGCGGTGCCTTATTTGCGGCGCAAGTTTGGCCTGGTATTTCAGGATCACAAACTGCTTTACGACCGTAATTGCTTCGACAATGTCGCACTGCCTCTCTACATCAACGGCATTACAGGCAATGAAGCGGGCAAGCGCATACGTGCAGCATTGGATAAAGTCGGCCTGCTAGGTAAAGAAAAAACTATGCCGATTACCTTGTCTGGCGGCGAGCAGCAGCGTCTGGCAATCGCCCGCGCTGTAGTTAACCGGCCGGCCATCCTCATCGCCGATGAACCCACGGGTAATCTGGATGAAAATTACGCCACTGAAATCATGTCGCTGTTTTACGCATTTCAGCAAGTAGGCGTGACCGTTATCGTGGCTACGCACGATGCGAATGGAGTCAGCGCGGCATCAGGCAAAGTATTGCGATTAAGCCAGGGGGGGCTGCAAGCATGAGCCAATGGCTGAATCAGCATTTTCGGGCTTTTCGAGTCGTACTTGCGCGTATGCGCCGCAATAGCCTGGCAACACTCATGATGTGTTGCGTCATAGGCGTAACCCTCTGCCTGCCCGGCATCCTGTATGTGGCAGTCGACAATATGAACAGGCTGGCGGGGAATGTTCAGAGCGAACCGCAAATCAGCCTCTTTCTTAAACTCGACATCAAACCCAAAGCCATAGCAACGCTAGGCCAGCAGTTACAGAGTCACCCGGCTATCAAAAGTTACCGCTTTGTCAGCAAAGAAACTGCCTGGCAACAATTACAACAGGATGCAGGCACAGCCGCTGTTGCAAACAATCTGGAAAAAAATCCGCTACCTGACGCTTATTTTGTGCAGCCCAAGGCATTGGACCCTGCTGCCGTAGAGCATCTGCAAAAGGAATTACAACAGTTGCCCAGTGTAGAGCTTGCACAAGTCGATGCAAACTGGATCAAGCGCCTGTACACCCTGCTTGAACTTGGCAAAAAAGCCATCCTGGTATTAACCGCCCTGCTAGGTTTCGCCTTGCTGGCCATCATTGGCAATACCATACGCTTGCAAATCCTTACTCAACGTGAAGAAATTGAAGTGAGCAAGCTTATCGGCGCCACGGATGGTTTTATTCGACGGCCTTTCTTATATGCCGGCGCGCTATATGGCTTGGGCGGAGGGCTTGCCGCCTGGCTCTTGCTAGCAGGCGTTATCGGGCTTTTCAACTTTTCCGTCGCTGACATAGCAGACTTGTATGCCAGCAATTTTCGTCTGGCTTTACCAGATTTCGGCCTCGTCACGACCATGCTTGCCAGCGCAATCTGCCTGGGCTGGATCGGCTCATATATGGCAGTTGGCCGCTCGCTCGCACAATTCGATTTCACTTGATTTGAACTGAGTAAGGGCTAAGTATCAGAAGATTGCCATTTTGCGTATATAGTATTTTTATAAGGAAAACCAGTTACGCCTTGGAGCCAGGCCAAACAATAAAAACACAAGGCTCGCAGGATACATCGCTGCTGATTTTAACGGGGAAATCCACATGACACTTGATGACTTTGGGCAATCCAGGCCTGTTCATACGGCTCGCGCTTGCGATTCATCAAGGTTGCCTGCCCCACGCACCAAGCCCTCCTTGCCATACCGGATCCACCATTCACATGGCTGATCTCGAAAAACTATACAATTTATTAGCATCCAGCACGGAGGATTCGTGGTGCACTGATCTTTTCTCAATCGCGCGAGAGAATGGATTCGAGCAAACGATATATGGTGTTGTCCTGAATAAAAGCATGCCCCTGGAGAACGCATTCCTGCGTAGCAATTATTCAGCCAGTTGGAGAACTACCTATGATGCAGAAAAACTGCATTACATAGACCCCACTGTAAGTCATTGCCTGAGAAGTACGATACCTCTGATTTGGGAACCAAAAACCTTTAAATTGCTTGCGCAAAAACAACTATACGAAGAAGCTTGCGCTTATGGCATCCGGTCCGGCATTACCTATCCGATACATGGGCCAAATGGCGAGTTCGGAGTCATCAGCTTTGCCTCAGATGCACTTTCCGACAAGAAATTTAAGCGTGACCTTAGTCACTCTCTGGCTAATCTGGCGTTAATTCGCGACTACGTTTTTGAATCATCGCTAAAATTTGTCAAAAAACCCGATACTGCAGAAAAAGAAGTACATTTGACGGTCAGGGAACACGAATGCCTGAAATGGGCTATGGCAGGCAAATCCTCCTGGGAAATTTCCATGATTTTAGGCTGCTCTGAAGCCACCGTAAATTTTCACATTGCGAACATCAGGGTCAAATTCCGGGTTAACACTCGGCAACAGGCGGTGATAAAAGCTATCCGCTCAGGCTTGCTCCTTCCTGATTAGCACTCCTACTCTGTGCGCTTTAAGTCTTCGCTCATTGCAATTACTTAAAATAAAACTCTCGATCTGATCCAAAGGTAGCGGTTTGCTAACGAGATAGCCCTGATAGGCATGGCAACCATGACTGGCGAGGAATTGGCGCTGCGCTTCGGTTTCCACGCCCTCGGCAATCACGGCCAGACCCAGGCTATGCGCCAAGGCAATGATAGTGCGCGCAATAGCGGCATCGTTGGGGTTGGTGAGCACATCCTTGACAAAAGACTTATCAATCTTGAGTTGATCCAGAGGTAGCCGCTTCAAGTAAGAAAGCGAAGAGTAGCCAGTGCCGAAGTCATCCAGAGAAAACCCTACTCCCTTGGCTTTCAGCACGCTCATTTTGGCGATGGTGTCTTCTACATTATCCAGC
>CAJDUO010000006.1_pt1 | contig 136530 bp, 142 predicted proteins | sample 7391151 | NCBI WGS metagenome assembly CAJDUO01 (sample SAMEA7055682, study PRJEB34461) | soil metagenome | biome: terrestrial ecosystem; feature: Peninsula; material: soil | place: Antarctica | collected 2016
GGTGATCGCTGCCGTTAATGTGGTCTTACCATGGTCAACGTGTCCAATCGTGCCTACGTTAACGTGCGGCTTCGTCCGCTCAAATTTGCCTTTTGCCATAACCGTTTCCTTTAACTTAGTCTCTAAATTAAAACCATATCAAGTTAAAAAATGGTGCCCATGGCGGGAATCGGACCCGCGACCTCTCCCTTACCAAGGGAGTGCTCTACCACTGAGCCACATGGGCGCTTTACTAATTATTTAAACTAATTCTCTTTGGAGCGGGCGACGAGGTTCGAACTCGCGACATTTAGTTTGGAAAACTAATGCTCTACCAACTGAGCTACACCCGCAGAACCAACGCCTATCGGCTCTAAATATCTTCTAAACTTCCAAATCTTTTGAAGCGATGGTGGAGAGGGAAGGATTCGAACCTTCGTACTCAGTGAGAACGGATTTACAGTCCGTCGCCTTTAACCACTCGGCCACCTCTCCAAGCCCAACCCAAGATTATGCTGATATTTTGACAGGCTGTCAAACCTAATGCAGGGGATTTTTATGGTGCCGGATGTCGGAATCGAACCAACGACCTTCTGATTACAAATCAGCTGCTCTACCAACTGAGCTAATCCGGCACGGAAAAGATTTAACTATTTGAGATAATTATGATTTATAACTTGATGTTTATTTAACTAGTTTCAACGATGGCTTTTTAGTTGCTGGCGAGGCTTTCTTGTCTACCTCAGCCCCCACTTCCGGTACCTCATCTGCACTCGGTGCATTTTCCTCTATCGCTAAACTCTCTTTAGCCTCTATCTCAAAAAACATACCTTGACCATTTTCACGGGCAAAAATACCGCGCACTGCTTCCATCGGCACATACAGGTTGTTTGAAGCGCCACTAAATCGTGCCGAAAAAGTAATCGCCTCATTACCAATCAGCAAATCTTTAGTGGCGCTATAGTTCAGGTTGAGCACAATTTCACCATCTTTAACATACGCCATCGGCACGCGCGTTTGTGCATTCACCACCACCAGTAAATGTGGTGTTAATCCATTATCTACGCACCACTCATGCAGGGCGCGAATCAGGTAGGGTTTGGTAGATGTAAGCTCACTCATGGATCTACTGCCTATTTGCGCATCGCCTTTTCTGATGGCGTCATCGCTTCAATGTAAGCCGGGCGAGAGAATATACGCTCCGCATACTTGAGTAAAGGGGCAGCTTGCTTAGGCAACTCAATACCGTAGTGACCTAAACGCCAGAGCATCGGGGCAATTGCCACGTCCAGCATAGAGAATTCATCTCCCAGAATATATTGCTGCTTGCTGAACAGCGGCACGATTTGTGCCAAATTATCGCGCACAATGGTACGTGCTTTATCAGCTGTTTTGGTATTACCGGATTCAATATCTCCAATATGACTGAACAACTGCTCTTCAAAATTGTGCAAAAACAAGCGGGCACGAGCGCGCATGACCGGATCAGCCGGCATTAATTGAGGATGCGGAAAACGCTCGTCAATGTACTCATTAATAATATTAGCTTGCTCCAGCACCAAATCACGCTCCACCAGCACCGGTACCTGGTTGTGCGGATTAATTACAGCCAAATCCTCAGGCTTGTTGGCGAGGTCGACATCTATCACCTGAAAATCCATGCCTTTTTCAAATAGAACAATACGGCAACGGTGGCTGTAAGGATCAGTAGTGCCTGAATATAGGGTCATCATAATATTGGGTTCCTGCCAGCAAAAAACGATACGGGAGGCGTGCAGAAAGCGCGGCAGCTCCCGTATTGAATAATTTTAGTGTATATCTTTCCAGAATTCTTTTTTCAGGTAGTACGCTATGACAAACAGCAAACCTAAAAATAGCAGCACAATCAGACCTAACTGCAATCGCTGGCTCTTGGCTGGCTCTCCCATAAATACCAAATAATTCACCAGATCAGCGATCGTGGCATCATACTCAGCAGACGACATACTTCCCGGCTGATCCAATACCAGCGTATGCACTTCTGTCTTTACGCCATGCGCATCCAGCTTGTCTTCAACCTTAAGGATCTGCTGCCCCTGCAGTTGCCAGAGCACATGCGGCATGGCCACCTTATCAAAAACTACATTATTCCAGCCGGTTGGCCGTGTATCGTCACGATAAAAACTGCGCAGGTAGCCATATAGCCAATCAGCGCCCCGAGCACGTGCCTCCACTGACAAGTCAGGCGGTGCGGCACCGAACCATGCCTTGGCCTCCTTTTTTTGCATGGCCACAGTCATCGTATCGCCAACTTTTCCACCAGTAAATATTAAATTAGCCTTTATTTGTGCATCACTTAAACCGATATCAGTCAGACGGTTGTAACGCATAGCGGCAGCACTATGACAACTTAGGCAGTAATTTACAAACACTTTGGCGCCGCGCTGCAAGGAGGCTTGGTTATTGGGGTCAATAGGCGCATGTTCAAGATGGACGCCTTCATTTGCCATAGCCAGCATTGGCAGCAATAAACCCAAAACGAGCAATAACTTCTTCATTATCCTGTCACCCTTTCCGGCACTGGTTTGGTCTTATCAATCTTCGTGTACCACGGCATCAGAACGAAAAACAGGAAATATACTGTAGTGAAAATACGCGCCACCACAGTCGCTCGGTCCGCACCGCCAACAATAGCAACCTTGGCGTCGAACGTGCCCCATATAGTGGATGGCTCTGTGCCAAGATAACCAAGAATCAGGAAACTCACCACAAACAGCGCAAGCCAGGTTTTATATTGTGCACCGCGGTAGCGGATCGACTTCACGGGGCTACGATCGAGCCACGGCAGGAAAGCAAAAGCTACTACCGAAAGCCCCATTGCGGCTACGCCTGGAAATTGCGAATTCAATATCGGTGGCACTGCGCGCAAAATGGAGTAATACGGCGTGAAATACCATACCGGCGCAATATGCGGCGGCGTTTTCAGAGAATCCGCCGGGATGAAATTATTGGCCTCCAGGAAGTACCCACCCATCTCCGGCGCAAAAAATATAATGGCCGAGAACACTATCAGGAACACTGAAACCCCAACAATATCCTTCACCGTATAATACGGATGAAAAGGAATACCATCCAACGGGATATGCGTAACCGGATCTTTATGTTTCTTGATCTCGATGCCATCCGGGTTATTCGAGCCCACTTCGTGCAGCGCAATAAGGTGTGCTGCCACCAAACCCAGCAATACCAGCGGCAAGGCAATCACGTGGAAAGCAAAGAAGCGATTGAGGGTCGCATCTGAAACCGTATAATCGCCGCGCAGCCATAGCGATACATCAGGCCCAACAAAAGGAATGGAAGTGAACAGGTTAATAATCACCTGCGCGCCCCAATACGACATTTGCCCCCATGGCAACAGGTAGCCGAAGAAGGCTTCGCCCATCAGACAAAGAAAAATCCCTACACCAAACAACCAAATCAGCTCGCGTGGATTGCGATAGGATCCGTAAATCATGCCACGGAACATATGCAGATAAACCACGACAAAGAACATCGAAGCACCCGTGGAGTGCATGTAGCGGATGAGCCAGCCCCAGGATACATCCCGCATGATGTATTCAACGGAGGCAAAAGCCAAATCCGCATCCGGCTTGTAATTCATGGTAAGGAAAATACCGGTGATGATTTGCAACACCAGCACCAGCAACGCTAGCGACCCGAAGAAATACCAGAAGTTAAAATTCTTGGGGGCGTAATACTCGGACAAATGCGCCTTGTAATTAGCCGTGAGCGGGAAGCGCTCATCTACCCACCCTAACAAGCCAGTCAAATATTTCCCCATGATTAAGCTGCCCCCTTACCGTCTTCACCAATCACCAAAATGGTGTCGCTGAGGTATTTATACCGTGGAACCACCAGGTTAGTTGGTGCTGGTGAGCCCTTGAATACGCGTCCGGCCAGATCAAACTTGGAGCCGTGGCAAGGGCAGAAAAAACCGCCCGGCCAATCCGCACCCATATCGCCGTCCGCTTGCAACTTGGGGGATGGGGAACAGCCCAAGTGGGTACATATACCCACCAACACCATCAAATTAGGTTTAATAGAGCGCTCCGGATTATTGCAATACTCCGGTTGCTGAGTGGTGACCTGCAGCATGGGATCGGATAACCTATCGTTATGGTTGGAAAGCAAATTCAGCATTTCTTGAGTACGATTCACTATCCATACCGGCTTGCCACGCCACTCCACGGTAATCATAGCGCCCGGCTCGATTTTACTGATATCCGCGTCTACCGGCGCTCCTGCAGCTTTTGCCCGCTCACTGGGCAACATGCTTGCTACAAACGGTACAGCCATAGCCACGGCTGCCACACCACCAACCGCCGTGGTGGCCGCGATCAGAAATCGCCGCTTGCCTTGATCCACTTGTTGATTCGACATCTCATTCCCTTAAATTTAACGCGACCAGCAGTATAGAATATATTGTTTAACCAACTATTTTACAGCTTCCAGACAAAATTTTAAACCAGAATTAAACCTTAAAAGTACGAGCCTGCTTTAAACTGGGTTATCTATATCGATAAAGCAGTGTTCCAAACTAAAATGACTTGCCAGATGCTCGCCCAATGCCCGCACACCATAACGCTCAGTGGCATGGTGACCCGCGGCAATATAGGCCACCCCAGACTCACGGGCTAAATGCACAGTCTGCTCCGATATTTCTCCGCTAATGAAGGCATCCACATCCAGGCTCAGCGCCAGCTCCAGAAAATCCTGTGCTGCTCCCGTGCACCATGCGATACGCCGAATTGGCCTATCCAGGTCACCAATCAGCAAAGGCACACGAGACAAGACTTGGCTTAAGTGCTCACCCAGACTTTTAAGTGACATTACATACGGCAAAGTGCCATGCGCAACAATGCTCTGCTCGCCCGCCCACCCATCAATAGCCACGCCCATCAGTTGACCTAATTGAGCGTTATTACCGAATTCTGCATGCGCATCCAGCGGCAAATGGTAAGCAACCAAATTCATTTCATGTTCCAGCAAAAATTTCAGCCGGATACGTTTAATGCCAAGCACACGTACATCCTCATGGCGCCAGAAGTAACCATGATGGACCAATACCATATCGGCTTGCGCCGCATGCGCTGCTTCCAGCAAAGCCAAGCTAGCAGTAACGCCACTGACTATTTTACAGACCTCGCCGCGCCCCTCTACTTGCAGGCCATTGGGGCAATAGTCGCGGAAGCGCTCAATCTGCAGGATTTGTCCGGTATAATCTGTTAATTCGTTTATTTTTATCACACTTTACCTCAAGCTTTCATACTACAACTTTCACATCCTAACTATACCCATGCGCAAACTTTGGCTTATTTTTGCACAGACTGTCACGATTAGTCTTGCCATCCTTTTCGCAGTGCAGATGCTTTACCCTGAGCTGCTCACCGACCCTGATAAAACCATTATCGTCAAGCAGGCTGAAACCACAGCACTCCCAGCCAATCCCGGCTCTTATAGCAGCGCAGCCAGGAAAGCAATGCCATCGGTAGTTAACGTATTTACCAGTAAAAAGGCAGCATCTAATCAGCGCCCATTTATGGACGACCCTCTGTTCCGTCACTTTTTCGGCGATCAGCAAGAGGAAGACCAGCCCCAGCGCGAAAATAGCCTGGGCTCAGGTGTTATTGTAAGCAACCAAGGCTTGATTCTGACTAATAACCATGTCATCGCAGCTGCAGATGAAATCGAAGTTGCGCTTGCCGATGGCCGCACCATGCCTGCACGAGTGGTGGGCACTGATCCAGAAACCGATCTGGCAGTGCTCAAGGTCGAGGTGAAAAATTTGCCTGCCATTACCTTTTCCAGCCCGGAAAAAATGAACGTGGGTGACGTAGTGCTGGCCATCGGCAATCCATTCGGCGTCGGCCAGACAGTTACGCAAGGCATTATCAGCGCCTTGGGGCGCAACCATCTCGGCATTAATACGTTTGAAAATTTCATTCAGACCGACGCGCCAATCAATCCCGGCAATTCAGGAGGCGCACTAATCGATACTGAAGGTAATCTGGTCGGCATAAATAGTGCTATTTATTCGCGCAGCGGCGGCTCAATGGGCATCGGGTTTGCCATCCCCGTCAGCCTTGCCAAGCAAGTGATGGAACAAATTATTCGTCAAGGCAGCGTAACGCGCGGCTGGATTGGGATTGAAGCGCAAGACGTCACCCCGGAGCTGGCGGATTCATTTAAACTCAAACAAGCACATGGCTCACTCATCGCTGGCGTGCTGCACGGCAGCCCTGCCGAACGTGCCGGCCTCAAGCCTGGTGATGTCCTGCTGGCAATTGATGGCCGCGAAGTGCTAGATAGCTCCACCATGTTGAACCTGATTTCCGGCCTTAGACCAGAAAAGAAAGCCACGCTGAAAATCGCGCGCAATCAAAAAGAACTCGATATAGTCGTTACGATTGGAAAGCGGCCGAAGCCCCAATTAGTCCAAGACCCAGCCGAGGAATAGATGTACGTTCAGCTTCTAATGCGGTGATCCAGTAATTGGCCTCACCAATCTCATAGGCAAAATCATCTAATGCTATTCCGAAAGATCTTGCGGTTTTACCTGGATAAGCCCCGCTACTAAAATTCCCGTTTCATATAGCAGCCATAAAGGCACGGCCAGCATGACCTGGGAAATGACATCTGGTGGCGTAAAGATTGCGCCCAGCACGAACGCTCCCACAATCACGTAGGAGCGAATTTCTTTCAATGTTTTAATATCCACCATACCAAAGCGTACCAGCAAAACTACCGCCACCGGCACTTCAAATGCCGTGCCAAAGGCTATGAACAAGGTAATAACAAAATCCAGGTAATTACCAATATCCGTCATCACGGCAACGCCTTGGGGTGCCACGCCTGCAATAAACCCAAATACCACCGGGAATACCAGAAAATAAGCAAACGCCATGCCGGTAAGAAATAATAGCGTACTTGCCACCACTAACGGCGCCATAAAACGACGCTCATTTACGTACAGGCCTGGTGCAACAAAAGCCCATATTTGATATAGCGTGTGTGGTAATGAAATGATGAAAGCCGTGAGCATGGCGACTTTCATCGGTACGAGAAATGGCGTGGTCACGGCAGTAGCTATCATCTGGCCGCCAACAGGCAATTTGGCCAGCAGCGGATGCGCCAGCAAGGTATAAATTTTATTGGCAAAGGGAAACAGGCCAATAAATACCAGCAGAAAACCAACAACGATACGTAGCAGGCGACCACGCAGCTCAATCAAGTGTGAGATGAAAGTTTCGGAAGGATTCACTGCGGCTTATCGGTAGTAGTATCGGGCTTTTGTGGCAGGGCTGGCGCCCCGCCAATGCTGTGCTCAATCTCTTCGGCTTCACTATTAATCTCAGCCTGTGCCTGGCTGATTTCAGACTGAACCTGGTTGACGCCTTGCTTGATTTCCTGCTGCAACTTCTGCAAGTCTTCAAACTGCAATTCGCGGTTTATATCAGCCTTTACCGTCGCTACATAACGCTGCATGCGCCCAGCCAGCACGCCCAGTGCGCGCGCCACCTTAGGCAGCTTTTCCGGGCCGATAACAATCAGCGCTATGACAGCGATAACAACCAGCTCGGAAAATGCGATATCAAACAAGATGAATTACTGCTTGGTCTTTTGTGTAACTTCGCCTTCAACCGTATTACCAGTAGAAGTGTCGTCCAGTTTAGGAGCAGCTTTCTCTTCCTTCATGGCATCCTTGAAGCTCTTTACGGCGCCCCCAACATCTCCACCCATATTACGTAGCTTTTTGGTGCCGAATATTAGCACCACAATCACCAGCACTATCAGCCAATGCCAAATACTAAATGAGCCCATATCGCTTCTCCTGAATTGATATCAATTAAGTTTTGGGTAGTGTCTCGCCACCACCAAACACGTGGACATGGATATGAAACACTTCCTGGCCACCATCACGTCCCGTATTGATCATGGTGCGAAAGCCTCTTAAGCCTTGCGCTTGCGCCAGTTGTGGCGCAAGCAATAACATCTTGCCCAGCAATGCCTGATGCTGAGTATCGCAACTTGCCAGGCTTTCCACATGCAACTTTGGCACGATCATAAAATGCACGGGCGCAATGGGGCGAATATCATTAAAGGCAACCACCTCCTCATCCTCGTAAATCTTCTTGGACGGGATATCACCTTGGATAATTTTGCAAAAAATACAATCGCTACTCATCATATTACTCCTTGCACTGAGCCTTTTAGCTCGGGTATAGGCTAAAGGTTAGCCTATACTGAAAAGCAATATCAATCTTGCGCTCTCGCTGCTTTTTCAGTCAGACCCGACAAACCCTCGCGTCGTGCCAACTCATCGAGCACATCCTGCGGCTTCAAGCCGGCTTGCGCAAGCATGACTAGACAATGGAACCACAGGTCAGCGGTTTCATATACGATTTTCTGCGGATCGCCATCCTTGGCGGCGATGATAGTCTCTGCAGCTTCCTCGCCAATTTTTTTCAGGATGCCATCCATACCCTTGCTATAGAGCTTCGCCACATAGGAAGACCGCGGATCCGCGCTTTTACGCTGCTCCAACAGCTCAGCCAGGCGATCGAGCACGTCACTCATTACGATAAATCTCCTGCGGGTTTTTAAGCACAGGCTGATCAATTAGCCATGCACCGTTTTCCAGTTTCTGGAAAAAGCAACTGTGCCGGCCAGTATGACAAGCCATGCCGCCGACCTGTTCCACGGCTAGCAACACCACATCCTCATCACAGTCGAGGCGGATTTCATGCACTTTTTGCTTATGGCCCGATTCTTCACCCTTGTGCCAAAGCTTGTTGCGCGAACGCGACCAGTAAACGGCATGACCGGTTTCGACCGTTAATTGCAACGCCTCGCGATTCATCCAGGCAAACATCAGCACTGTGCCGCTTCCAAATTCCTGAGCAATCACCGGCACCAGTCCATCGGCCGTCCAATTAACTTTTTCCAGCCAATTGCTCAAAGCCTTACCTCTATGCCATGCGCGTTCATATATTCCTTCGCTTCACGTACAGTATATTCCCCATAGTGAAAAATACTCGCGGCCAGCACGGCATCCGCACCGCCAAGCTTTACGCCATCAACCAGATGCTGGAGATTGCCGACGCCGCCGGAGGCAATCACCGGCACATCCACCGCATCGGTGATGGCGCGCGTAAGCTCCAGATTAAAACCTATTTTGGTGCCGTCCCTATCCATGCTGGTAAGCAATAACTCACCCGCGCCCAGCGCCACCATGCGCCTTGCCCATTCAACCGCATCAAGGCCGGTAGGCTTGCGGCCGCCGTGGGTGAATACTTCCCAACGCGGGGCTTGGGAACTGGTTTCGCCCACCTGTTTGGCGTCTATGGCCACGACGATACATTGCGAACCGAAACGGCCAGATGCATCAGCCACCAGTTGCGGATTCATGATAGCGGAAGTATTAATACTGACCTTGTCGGCACCTGCATTAAGTAAACGCCGCACATCGTCTACTTCGCGCACACCGCCGCCGACCGTCAGCGGTATAAATACCTGCGAGGCGACTTGTTCGATGATATGCAAAATCAGGCCGCGATTATCGGAGCTGGCGGTAATGTCGAGAAAAGTCAGCTCGTCTGCACCTTGCTCTTCGTAACGGCGGGCGATTTCCACGGGATCACCCGCGTCTCGCAATTCAACAAAATTGACGCCCTTGACCACACGGCCATCAGTCACGTCCAGACAAGGGATAATGCGTTTAGCCAGCCCCATTAACCATTCAACTCTTCAGCCAATGCTTGTGCAGCCGAGAAATCCAGCGTACCTTCGTAAATCGCACGTCCGGTAATCGCACCCATGATGCCCTCTTCTTCCACTGCACACAGGCGATGCACATCCTCCAGATTGGTAATGCCGCCGCTTGCAATCACTGGGATTTTTAACGCTTGCGCAAGCGTAACCGTCGATTCGATATTCACGCCGCTTAACATGCCATCGCGGCCGATATCGGTATAAACCACAGCTGAGACACCATAATCCTCAAATTTCTTGGCCAAATCCACCACATCATGCCCTGTCAGCTTGGACCAACCATCCACTGCAACTTTACCGTCTTTGGCATCCAGGCCAACCATGATCTGGCCGGGAAATGCGTAGCAGGCCTCGTGCAAAAACCCCGGATTCTTCACCGCTGCGGTGCCAATTATTACGTAGCTGATACCGTCGTCCAGATAACGCTCTATCGTTTCCAGGTCACGAATACCGCCACCCAGTTGAATGGGGATAGCACCCCCAACAGCATTCACTATGGCTTTGATCGCGCCTTCGTTGACTGGTTTACCGGCAAACGCACCGTTGAGGTCGACCAGATGCAAGCGCTTGGCGCCCTGGTCCACCCAATGGCGCGCCATGGCGCCGGGATCTTCGGAAAACACCGTAGCATCCTCCATGAGGCCTTGTTTGAGACGAACACAGTGTCCGTCCTTGAGATCTATCGCAGGAATAATCAGCATATTGTCATTGAAAATAAATTAAGGAAGCCCGTCCCAGAGGACGAAATTGGATAAAAGTTGCAGCCCCGCATGCTGGCTTTTTTCAGGGTGAAATTGCACAGCAAAAATATTATCGCGTGCGACACAACTGGTAAAGCGTGACGGGTATTCGCTATACCCAGCCACTAAGGTGGTATCTACCGGATCCACATAGTAGCTATGCACATAATAAAAGCGTGAGCCGTCTTCTATGGCCGCCCATAAAGGGTGTGCCTTGGCTTGGGAATGGCATTGATAGACCTGATTCCAACCCATATGCGGCACCTTGAGCTTATTACCTGCTGCATCGTGCATGTCTTGCTGGATAAACCGTTTAACGTTGCCGTGGAAAATGCCCAAACCTGCGGCATTGCCCTCTTCGCTATGCTCAAACAACAATTGCAGACCGATGCAGATACCGAGAAAAGGCTTGCTGGCGGCAGCGGCTATCACGGCGTCACGTAAACCGCGCACATCCAGCTCGCGCATGCAATCAGGCATCGCCCCTTGCCCCGGAAATACAACGCGTCCGGCAGCGGCGATTTTATCGGGATCACTAGTGACGAGCACGCTTTTATCAGGGGCAACATGCTCCAAAGCTTTGGACACTGAGCGTAAATTGCCCATGCCATAATCGACTACTGCGATATCAATCATGATATTTTTTGAGAAAACTACAAAATAGGCTGCATTAAGAAACTATAGCGAACCTTTGGTCGACGGCATAATACCCGCCATGCGCGGATCAAGCTCTACTGCTACGCGCAGAGCGCGGCCAAAGGCCTTAAAAAGGGTCTCTGCCTGATGATGAGCGTTGTTGCCATGCAGATTATCAATATGCAATGTAACCAAGGCGTGATTGGCAAAGCCCTGGAAAAATTCGTGTATCAAGTCCACATCAAATTCACCGATGCGTGCACGCGTGAACTCAACGCCAAACTCCAGCCCCGGACGACCGGAAATATCCAGCACTACGCGTGACAAGGCTTCGTCCAGCGGCACATAGGCATGGCCATAGCGGCGTATACCTTTCTTATCGCCAATCGCTTTAGCAAAAGCCTGGCCCAGAGTGATGCCGATATCCTCAACCGTGTGATGCGCATCAATGTGCAAATCACCTTTGGCTTCAACACTAATATCCATCATGCCGTGCCGCGCGATCTGATCCAGCATGTGGTCGAGAAAAGGCAAGCCCGTAGCGAATTTCGACACGCCCGTGCCATCCAGATTGATAGATGCAGAAATCTGGGTTTCGAGGGTATTACGGCTAATTTCAGCAATGCGCATAGGTGATATTTTACTGCTTTCTTTAATTTTATTGCTTGGCTAAAAAGCTTTTCAACCAGTCAGATACACCGCCATCACTGGATAATTCACCCTGTAGCCAAGACCAAGCATGATACATTTGTTCTACATTTTAATGGAAGTTACTTTTAGCATTCAACCGTTTACTTCCAGCGCCTGAACATTCCCCCAGGCAGTTATCTGGCCAGTCAGATAGTTTATTGGGCAGGATTCTCGAGAATATCTTTCAATGCAGCCACCAGCGCCCTGCATTGCTCTTCCGTGCCTATAGTAATGCGCAAAAACGGCACGATACGCGGGGGATTCTTGAAATGGCGCACAATAATGCTGCGTTTGCGCAATTGGGTCGTCAATTCGGCACCGTCTCGCTGAGCATGCCTGGCAAAAATAAAGTTGGCACTGGATGGCAGGACTTCAAAGTCCAATTTCCCCAACTGTTCTACCAAGCGCTCACGCGTCGCAATCACTTTACCGCAGGTATCATCAAAATAAGCGCGATCCTGCATGGCAGCAGTTGCTCCGGCAATTGCAAACCGATCCAGGGGGTAAGAGTTGAAGCTGTCTTTAACGCGATGTAGCGCCTCAATCAAATCAGGCTGACCAACCGCATAACCCACACGCAAACCAGCCAAAGAGCGCGCTTTGGACAAAGTATGCGTCACCAATAGCTGTGGATAGTGATTGACCAACGTAACCGCAGACTCACCGCCGAAATCTATATAGGCTTCGTCTATCACTACTACCGAGTTGCTGTTTGCCTGCAGCAATCGCTCAATTTCAGATAATTCCAGCAAGCGCCCGGTTGGTGCATTCGGATTAGGGAAAATAATGCCGCCATTAGGTTGGTGATAATCATCAACGTTAATTTCGAAAGCATCCGTCAGCGGGATGGTCTGGTACTTGATGCCATACAAGCCGCAATAGACGGGATAGAAGCTGTAAGTGATATCTGGAAACAGTAACGGCGCATCATGTTTCAATAGCGCCTGAAAAGTATGTGCCAGCACCTCGTCCGAACCATTACCGACAAACACCTGCGCGGGCGTCAAGTCATGAAACTCGGCAATCGCCGCTTTGAGCCTGTCGGAATTGGGGTCAGGATACAGACGCAAGCTATCAGCTACCTCCGCCTGTAGCGCCTCCAGCACCTTAGGGCTAGGGCCATAAGGATTCTCGTTGGTATTAAGCTTGATCAGGTTATCCAGCTTGGGCTGCTCGCCGGGAATGTAAGGCGTCAACTCATGGACGACCTTGCTCCAAAACTGACTCACACTCAATCTTTCAACCGATACTCGGCACTGCGCGCGTGGGCCTGCAGACCTTCACCATGCGCCAGCGTAGAAGCAATTCGGCCTAAAGTCTGCGCGCCTTGTGGCGACACCATAATCAGGCTGGAACGCTTTTGAAAGTCATACACACCTAGTGGCGAGGAGAAACGCGCGGTACGTGAAGTCGGTAATACATGGTTAGGGCCAGCACAGTAATCGCCGATGGCCTCGCAGGTATCGCGCCCCATGAAGATGGCGCCGGCATGCCTGATCTTTTTGCTGAAGTCCAATGGCTCATCCAGCGATAACTCCAGGTGCTCGGGCGCGATATAGTTGGCGATACGCGCTGCCTCTTCCAGATCACGTACGTGAATCAAGGCACCACGGTCTTGCAGGGAGGTGCGGATAATATTCTTGCGCGGCATTTCTTCCAGCAGACGATCGATGCTTGCAGCCACCTTATCGAGAAACGTCGCATCGGGTGAGAGCAAAATCGCCTGCGCCAGTTCATCGTGCTCGGCTTGCGAGAATAAGTCCATCGCCACCCAGTCAGGATTGGTTTTGCCATCGCAAATGACCAAAATTTCAGAAGGACCCGCCACCATATCAATGCCCACCACGCCAAATACGCGGCGCTTGGCAGCTGCCACATAGGCATTGCCAGGGCCGACAACCTTATCCACCTGCGGGACAGTCTGTGTGCCATAGGCCAAAGCGCCGACCGCCTGGGCGCCACCGATACAAAACACGCGGTCTACCCCGCATACTGCTGCCGCAGCCAGTACCAGCGCGTTCTTTTCGCCACCCGGTGTGGGCACCACCATGATCAATTTCTTGACGCCCGCCACTTTGGCTGGAATCGCGTTCATCAGCACCGAGGAAGGATAAGCCGCTTTACCACCCGGCACATAGAGTCCAACCCGATCTAATGACGTGACCTGCTGGCCTAGCAAGGTGCCATCGTCTTCGGTATAAGTCCAGGACGACATCAACTGCTTCTCGTGATAAGTCCGCACGCGGTCTGCAGCTTGCTGTAAGGCTGTGCGCTGCTCTGCCGGCAAGCCCTCGAGCGCATGGAGAAGTTCGGCCTGGGTAAGCTCCAGCTCGTCCAGGCTGGCTGCATCCAGGCGGTCAAAACGCCGGGTATATTCCAGCACTGCTGCATCACCGCGCTTTTTTACATTGCGCAAGATGTCGGCAACAACCTGATCTATTTGGTCATCCTGCGCTGTTTCAAATGCGAGCAGCTGCTTCAGCTCATTTTCGAAATTCGCGTCTGCTGTAGAAAAACGTCTAATGTTCATTTATTACACCTCATGGCTTAACCTTGTCTCTTTTCATTTTCGGCTACGGCTCGGGCAAACGCATCCATTATCGGCTGCAAGGCATTACGCTTGAGTTTCAGCGAAGCCTGGTTAACCACAAGACGCGAACTGATGTCGGCAATCTCTTCTACCGCCTTCAGATTATTAGCGCGCAAAGTACCGCCGCTACTGACCAGGTCCACAATTGCATCCGCCAGGCCAACCAGTGGACCCAATTCCATCGAGCCATAAAGCTTGATCAAATCGACATGCATGCCCTTGTCAGCAAAGTGCTCGCGTGCAGCTTTCACATATTTTGTAACGACTTTCAAACGCGCGCCTTGGCGTAGCGAGCCGAAATAATCAAAATCTTCGCGCACAGCCACCATCATCTTGCAACGCGCTATTTTCAGGTCTAGCGGCTGGTACAAACCCTCGCCGCCATGCTCATTGAGTACATCCTTACCGGCGATACCCAGATCAGCGGCACCGTATTGCACATAGGTCGGCACATCCGTAGCGCGCACGATAATCAAACGTACATCAGGGCGGTTAGTCGGTAAAATCAGCTTGCGCGAAGATTCTGGATCTTCAAGCGCGGTGATGCCAGCTGCTGCCAGCAGAGGTGTCGTTTCTTCAAAAATTCGACCCTTGGACAGGGCGATCGTAATCATTATTTTTGCTTTTCCAGTTAGTACTGCTTTGCCAGCTTGGTCTTTTTTAGCTTACGCGACGTATACGCGCGCCCAGTTGCGTCAGCTTCTCTTCAATATGCTCATAACCACGATCGATATGATAAATACGTTCTATCGTAGTTTCACCACGCGCCACCAAACCCGCCAACACCAAGCTGGCCGATGCGCGCAAGTCTGTCGCCATGACGGTAGCACCATCCAAGCACTCAGTTCCGCGCACGATAGCGGTATTACCTTCAACTTCGATCTCTGCACCCAGACGTTGCATCTCCTGCACGTGCATAAAACGGTTCTCAAAGATGGTCTCAGTAATGCGTGCAACACCATCCGCAATCGTGTTCAACGCCATGAACTGCGCCTGCATATCGGTAGGAAAAGCCGGATGTGGCGCTGTGCGCAGATTCACTGACTTCAGCTTGCCTGAGCTTTTGATTGAAATGGTATTGGCGTCATGCTCAATCACCGCACCAGCTTCGCGCAGCTTATCAATCACGGCATCCAGTAAATCTGCACGCGCATTATGCAAGGTAATGCTACCGCCGGTCATTGCCGCGGCGACCAGATAAGTGCCAGCCTCAATGCGGTCACATACGATCTCGTGCTCGGCACCTTGCAAACGCTCAACCCCATGCACTGTAATTACATCAGTACCGGCACCTTCGATGCGCGCGCCCATTTTGATCAGGCATTCGGCCATGTCCACAACTTCTGGCTCACGGGCGGCATTTTCCAGCACTGTCGTGCCGTCCGCTAACGCAGCAGCCATCATAAGATTTTCGGTGCCGGTTACGGTGACCAAATCCATGAAAATACGCGCACCTTTTAACCTGCTTGCCCGCGCCTCGATATAACCATGCTCAATATGGATCTCGGCACCCATGGCTTGCAAGCCTTTGATGTGCAAGTCCACAGGGCGTGAGCCAATGGCACAGCCACCCGGCAGTGAAACGCGGGCATGCCCAAAGCGCGCCAGCAAAGGGCCCAGCACCAGAATCGACGCACGCATGGTTTTCACCATTTCATAGGGCGCTTCTTGCGTATGGATATTGCTGGCGTCCAATGTCACACAGTTATCATCGCCAAGTGCAATCTGAACTCCCATATGCTGAAGTAGCGTGTATGTCGTACCGACATCACGCAAATTAGGTACGTTGCAGAGCTTCAAAGGCGCTTCTGCAAGCAACGCCGCGCATAAGATAGGTAACGCGGCATTCTTGGCGCCAGAAATGCGCACCTCACCCCTGAGAGCTATTCCGCCTTCTATAACAAGCTTATCCAATTAAGCAGCTGCTTTTTGCAGCATTTTCTGAAGCTCACCCTGGCTATACAGGTCACGTATGATATCTGAGCCGCCAACAAACTCGCCGTTGATATAAAGTTGCGGTATGGTAGGCCAGTTAGAATAAGTCTTGATGCCTTCACGAATGGCAGAGTCAGCGAGCACATCAACAGTGACCAGGTTGGTAACCTCGCATGCTTGCAGAATCTGGATAGCTAAGCCGGAAAATCCGCATTGCGGGAATTTCTGGTTACCTTTCATGTAAAGCACAACGGGGTTAGTCGTCACTTGATTACGAATAATTTCTTGCGTATCCATTTCATTTCTCCATTTAAGTTTTCTTTGCTGGCGCGATTAAATTCGCGCCCAAGCTTATCTGACGGCCAATTCAGCCCAAGCCCCTGGTGTTCCAGGTTTCAGGTGTGAAAGTGCGCATTGAAAGCGCGTGAATTTCCGCACGCATGCGATCGCCCAAAGCCTGATAGACCAGTTGATGCTGCTGTACCATATTTTTGCCGGTAAATAGCGGGCTGACAATGACCGCTTCAAAATGCTGGCCGTCGTCACCCAAGACTTCCACATGCTCACAAGCCAAGCCTTGCATGATGTAATTTTTTAACTCTAATGCAGTCAACATAATTTCAAATCCATAGTTATCCCCGTAGTTTATAGCCCGACTTCAGCATGCTTAAAGTTAACCATGATAGGCTAAAAAAGCTGGCCCCGACAATGCCAAGGCTAATCGCTGGCGAGACGTCGCCCACACCAAAGAAACCATAGCGGAAGCCATCAATCATATAAAAGAAAGGGTTCAACTGCGACACTTTTTGCCAAAACGGTGGCAAGGAGTGAATCGAGTAAAACACGCCGGACAAAAAAGACAGCGGCATGATAATAAAATTCTGGAAAGACGCCATCTGGTCAAATTTATCCGCCCAGATACCGGCAATAATACCAAAAGTACCGAGCATCGCACTGCCCATTACGGCAAATGCCAGGATCAGCCATGGATGTACCATCGGCAGATCCACAAAAATAATTGCGACCAAATATATACACAGTCCGACCACCAAGCCGCGAATGATGGATGCACTGAGGAAAGCCAGGAAAAATTCCAGGTAGGAAATTGGCGTCAGCAATACAAAAATCACATTCCCCATGACTTTGGACTGGATCAAGCTGGAAGAACTATTGGCAAAAGCGTTTTGCAATAAGGACATCATGATCAGGCCGGGAATCAGAAAAGCCGTATAGGCCACACCAGGATAAACCTGCACATGAGCTTCCAGCACATGTGAAAAAATAAGCAAATACAAAAGTGCCGTCATGACCGGGGCGGCCACGGTCTGAAAACTTACACGCCAGAAACGTAACAGCTCTTTTTTGAATAGCGTCCAGGGGCCCCGCATACGAGCATTAATCAAGCTCATGAACGCCCTACCAAATCAACAAATACATCTTCAAGATCAGCTTCAGTCAGCTGTAAATCCTCGACAGTGATATTGGCATTTCTTAACTCTGCCAGTACGTATTCAATCTGTGTCAGCTCGCTCAAAGCCAGCGTATAGACGCCGTTATCCTCTGCTTGCAGCATCGGTAGCATGCTCGGAGGCAACGGCCCGGAACCAAGCTTGAGTCGCAATTTTTTACCGGGAAACCGGTTGAGTAAATTGGATGTGCTATCCAACGCGATGATCTCGCCCTGTTTCATCATGGCTACGCGAGAACACAAAATCTCTGCTTCTTCCAGATAATGTGTGGTGAGGATAATCGTATGCCCATCGCGATTGAGCCGTTTAATGAACTCCCATAACATTTGGCGCAACTCAACATCCACGCCTGCGGTAGGTTCATCCAGCACAACCACTGGCGGCTTGTGCGCCAGTGCCTGGGCGATCAATGCGCGGCGTTTCATGCCGCCGGACAATCGACGCATATTGGTGTGGGCTTTTTCAGTCAGGCCCAGACCCTCGATGACTTCATCAATCCAGGCATCATTTTCACGCCCGCGCCCAAAATAGCCCGCCTGAAAACGCAACATTTCGCGCACATTGAAGAAAGGGTCAAACACCAGCTCTTGCGGCACTACGCCAAGCGCCTGACGTGCCTGTCTATATTGATCTTGAACATCGAAACCCAGGACTGAAAGCTTACCGCTGCTTGGCCGCAACAGTCCTGCCAGCATATTAATCAAGGTTGATTTACCCGCGCCATTGGGGCCCAGTAAAGCAAAAAATTCGCCTTGTTCTACGGTCAGATCTATACCTTTCAGTACGTGCAATGCACCGAAATATTTGTGGACCTGCTCGATTTTAATCGCGGGAATCATTGTAGGAAAGGGCTTAGGCTAATGCCTGAAGCTCAATGCGGTGATTGAGGCAGGAGCTCAAGAACTCCGTAAACTGTAGCCAGGCTGACCAGGTTTTCCGGCAAATGAGAAAAAGTGACCTTGCATTTGCGTGCACAGGCTTGTCGCAACCACTCAAACAACAGGCTGATCGTTGCCGTATCCACATCGGTTACCTCAGCAAGATCCACTTCCAGCTCTTTAGTGGCGGGCAAGGCAGCGCTCTGTACAAGTATCGCGCTGACCTCCGTCATGGTCATGGCGCCGCTCACCAGCCAACGTGTACCTTCTTGTCTAATTTGTGCCAATAGGTTTCTACTATTTAAGAATGAATCTTTGCTTTCGATGAAAGCTTATTTACTGTTACCGGCATTTTTATTTTTCTCAGCCAGCTTCTGAATCAGGCCATCCATACCGGATTGACGGATTTCATTGCTAAATTGGCCGCGATAATTGGTAACCAGGCTTACACCTTCAATCACAATATCGTAAACCTTCCAGCCTTCCACTCTTTTTTCCAGGCTGTAATCCACGCCAACCGGCTGGCCACCAGGTTGCAAAATCTGCGTTCTGACTGTGACTTCAGTATCATTTGGTTGCGAGCGCAGAGGCTTAAATTCAATGGTCTGGTTACGATATTTGGATAAAGCGGTGGAATAGGTACGCAACATCAGGCTGCGAAACTCGCGCTGAAAAGCCTCCTGCTGCACTTTGGTGGCACTATTCCAGTACCTGCCCAATACCATGCGACTCACACGATCAAAATCGAAGTTAGGCAGAATTTTCTCTTCTGCCAATGCGTAGATTTTTTTCATATCGCCGTTCTGGATATCTTTATCTTTTTTGACAATCGCCAGTACTTCATCAGCCGTACTTTTCACCAGCACATCAGGCGCAACTTCCGCCATCGCGCCATTCGTAAAGGCGACCAGAGTCAAACTCAATAAGAATTTAATACAGTTTTTCATCTTCATCATTAACTCACTATTTTTTATCGTTTGTTTCAGACGCCTTGCTGTAAAGGAATTGACTAATCATCTTTTCCAAAACAATAGCATCTTGCGTGTGTGTGATTTTACCACCATTCTGCAACATATCCTGATCACCACCTGCTTCGAGGCCGATGTACTGCTCGCCAAGCAAGCCCGCCGTGTAAATATTGGCAAAGGTATCTTTCGGGAATGCATAACGTTTATCGATCTTAAGAGTTACCAAAGCCTCGTAGCTCTTGGTATCAAACCGTATATTATCCACACGACCGACCACGACGCCTGCGCTCTTGACTGGAGCGCGTGGCTTGAGCCCACCAATATTTTCAAAGGCGGCTGTTACAGTGTATGTTTCGCCTATACTGCTGGATGTCAGGTTCCCCACTTTCATGGCCAAACCCAACAAGGCGGCAACACCAACCGCAACAAATATCCCCACCCATAAATCTATCGTTGTCCGTTCCATTTTTCCTCCAATGCTTCTGCTCGGGTATTTTCAATAGCCATCTCGTTTATGCGCCCAACATGAGCGAAGTTAATACAAAATCCAACCCTAATACTGCCAACGAGGAATTTACCACTGTACGCGTGGTGGCCCGGCTAACACCTTCAGCCGTAGGCGGTGCATCGAAACCTTCAAATAATGCAATCATTGTACAAGCAACGCCGAACACCAGGCTTTTGATGACACCGTTCACGATATCCTCTCTGAAATCCACGGTAGCTTGCATTTGTGACCAGAAAGCGCCGTCATCCACGCCAATCAATGGCACCGCCACCAGATAGCCGCCCAGCACGCCTACCATTGAGAACATGGCTGCCAGAAAAGGCATGGATATCACCCCCGCCCAAAATCGCGGTGCCACAACACGGGCAATCGGACTCACCGCCATCATTTCCATTGCTGATAGCTGCTCAGTGGCTTTCATCAAGCCAATTTCCGCGGTAATCGCGGTACCGGCACGCCCGGCAAACAGCAATGCCGTTACTACGGGGCCAAGCTCCCTGACCAATGACAGTGCCACCAACACGCCGATGGCATCAGATGAGCCATATCTCTGCAAAGTGTTATAACCCTGCAGGCCTAACACCATGCCCACAAACAAAGCAGACACCAGGATAATGATAAGCGACAACACGCCCGTAAAATAAATTTCACGAATCGTCAAATGTATGCGGCGAAAGCTCTCTCCCGAATACACCAGGATGTAAAAGAAAAAGCGCGCTCCAGAGCCTAAACGCCACAGGCGATCAATCAAACGATGACCAATGCCGCGCAATACCTCACTCAAATGCTTAATCATCCTGGCCTCGCAACATATCCCGCTTGTAGTCTGGTGCGGGGTAGTGGAAAGGCACAGGACCATCAACTTCGCCATGTACAAACTGATGCACAAAAGGCATATCCGACTTACGCAAGTCATCCGGCGTTCCTTCGGCCGCAACCACGCCTTCGGAAACAAAATAGACGTAATCGACAAAGGAGAATGACTCATGCACATCATGCGTCACCACGATGGAGGTGGCACCAAGCGCGTCATTCAAAGTGCGAATCAGGTTACAGATAACACCCATGGAAATAGGGTCCAGACCGGCAAATGGCTCGTCATACATGACAATGGCAGGGTCCAGAGCAACCGCACGTGCCAGAGCAACACGACGCGCCATACCGCCGGACAACTCGGTAGGCTTCAAGTCGCGTGCACCACGCAAGCCAACAGCGTTCAACTTCATCATGACCAGATCGCGGATCATGGATTCCGGCAAATCCGTGTGTTCCCGCATGGGGAAGGCCACATTCTCAAACACTGACAAGTCGGTAAACAAGGCGCCTAACTGAAACAGCATACCCATCTTGCGACGCAAATGATAAAGACCGGAACGATCCTGCTTATGCACCACTTGCCCGTCAACAAGCACTTGGCCATGCGTGGGTTTAAGCTGCCCGCCTATCAGGCGCAACAGCGTGGTCTTGCCACTGCCGCTGCCACCCATGATGGCGACGACCTTGCCGCGCGGAAAAGACATATTAATGCCTTTGTGCAGCAATCGATCTTTGTAGCCAAAGGAGAGATTATCGATTTCGACGATGTTGTCGGTCATGATGAACGCTAATTTTGTAAGCGGCTTATTCTAATGCAAATCGGCTCGCAGGTATAAGCGGAAAAAGAAAAAGCCCGCCAAAGCGGGCTAATTCAACTACATCTATTAGAAAGCCAGACAAACCGTATAGGGGGTGGCATCATCAATTCCACCCACACCGGTTGTTGGGATAGCGGCTGCTCCTGGGGTAGCAGGATGGGAAGCTGGTTCTGCCATTACCTGCATAGACCCTGTTGCAGTATTACCATCATCAATACTAGTATCTAATTGTTTTGCAAATTTACCTAAGATACCACCAGAGCAAACAACATAAGTGCCTCTTAATGTAGCAATGGGAAGGTCTGTAACCGTACCATTTGTCATGCCAACACGCCCCCCATCAGCGTTTCGTGGGAAATATGTGTTGCCTGCCGCTACGTTAACTGTTGTTTCACCTGGTGCTAAATTAGCCATTCTTACATGCTGCCAAAAAAGTACAGATTCGTCACTTGCTGTATTGGAATCCCAATTTCCATTAATAACACCATTACCAGCAAGGGCGCCAGCAGGTACACCTGCTGTGGCATTACCTGTATGAGCTATGACCGCTACATCATCCCCAGGGAGCGCTTTATATTTATCCTGATATCCATAAATATAAACTGGAATATTCCTAAAATCCGTGGCCATGTTTTTAACTTTTGCACTATTAATCAATTCTTGGCCTTTCAACACCCCGCCCAGCAGCAACCCAATAATAACCAGCACAATGGCCAGTTCGATGAGGGTAAAGCCAGATTGCTTTTTCATTATGTTATCCTTGTTTGAAACCACTTTAGTGAAGCAATTGCTAAATTATTAACGCCGTTATGATATGGCCTAAGCAAATCACATGCCAGAAGCAAATGAAGTTAACTAACCGCTGTTACCCCTAGCCGCCGAGTCTGTAACTCAATGCACACGATCATACAAGGTGTCGAAATATCATCTAGGCTGACAATTATATGACGCCTCTCAGTCAACTTTTTGGCAATTCTGCATGTTCAACACCATCAAAATAGCATTCTTATCCATCAAGCAGCGGCAATGGGCCTTGGGTTTCATGCTGCTTACCTTGCATGCGATATTGCTGTGGGGGTTTAACAGCCCGCTGCAAAAAGCCTTACTGATTTGCCATTATGGTTTTTTCCTTCTCTGGCAACCGGTTTGGCAGGCTCAGGAGAGACTATCAATCACGGCCTCGGCACTTTTCCTACTCGCTGGCGGCTTGATAGTATTTCTTGTGGATTGGTGGCTCATCGCCTTCTGGATATCAGGTCTTTTTGGATTATTGGGCGGGCGCGTATTTTCAGCGCAAGCCAAGAGTACAAGACTTGGCTATTTGCTCGCTGCCGGCTATCTATTAGCCGTTTTGCTGATATGGGTCGTGCCTAAATTATTAAATACTTCAGCCGATATCGCTACTACTGAAATTATTGTTAAGTACTTTATCCCGCTATTACCTTTGGCCATCCTGTTTACACGCGTTGAAGCCGGGGAAGGTGAACTTGCTCCAGTGCTGGATTTCTTTTACACCCTGCTTCTGATGCTGCTGGCTATTATTCTGGTGCTAGCCACTTTTGCGATTCAGGCATCCAGTAAAGCTGATTATGCTGAAGTCCTTCTAATAGTATTGTTTGGGCTTGCCATCACCCTGGTCGGTATCAGCTGGCTATGGAATCCACGTGCCGGCTTTTCCGGCATTGGCCAATTGCTGTCAGGCTACCTCTTAAGCGTGGGACTGCCTTTCGAACAATGGGTAAAAAACATCGCGGAACTGGCCGAGCGTGAAACTAGCCCAAAAGAATTTACCCTGGCTGCCATGCGCGAAGTAACAACCTTGCCATGGATCAGTGGCGTGAGCTGGAATAACTCCGAGAGCCATGGGGAGCTGGGAGTGGCTACCAAATATCGTGCCTCATTAGACTCTCATGGCTTTAAGTTGATCTTGTACACGCGCTGGCCCTTGACGCCCGCTTTGACTATACATGTGAAACTGCTGACACAGATTCTCGGTGAATTTCATGAAGCCAAACGGCGTGAAGAAACGCTGCGCCAGAACACTTATATGCAAGCCGTTTATGAAACTGGTTCGCGTCTCACACATGACATTAAAAACCTTGTGCAATCCATGAGCGTACTTTGCAGCGCTGCCGAATTGACCAGCGACACGGATAGCGAACGACTGCTGGCGCTGGTACGCCGTCAGCTACCGCTATTAAATCAACGTCTTGCGCTCACACTGGACAAGCTGCAAGCCCCAAATAACAAGACCAGTAATCATATGCCGCTGGCAAGCTGGTGGAGTGCGCTAAAGCAACGCCACGGTCAAAGCCATATTGAATTTCTCGCAGGAAAAATACCGGGGATAGAGGTTGATGCGGAGGTTCTCGACAGTGTTGTCGACAATTTATTGCAGAATGCTATCGAAAAATCAAAAAACCAGCCGGGCCTGACCATACAAGCCGAGATCGGCATGGCACATGAACTTAGCCTTGAAGTTACTGATAATGGCGAGGCGATACCGCAACTGATAGCGGAACAACTCTTTAAAAAGCAGATCAGCTCTGAAAATGGCCTGGGCATTGGCCTCTATCATGCCAGCCGCCAAGCCATGCAAGCCGGCTACTTGCTAAGTCTGGCAGAAAATCGCGATGGTATTGTCCGCTTCCGGCTCAGTCAGGAGCCAAACCCCCATGGAATTAAATAACTGCAATACTGTGCTGTTATAACGTGCCGTAAGAATGCAAGCCAGACAGAAACATATTCACACCCAGAAAAGCAAAGGTGGTCACCAGCAAGCCTACCAACGCCCACCAGGCCAGCACTGGGCCACGTAGCCCTTTAACCATGCGCAGGTGCAGCCAGGCTGCGTAATTCAGCCATACAATCAGCGCCCAGGTCTCTTTCGGGTCCCATGACCAATAGCCACCCCAGGCTTCTGCCGCCCACATCGCGCCAAGGATGGTCGCAATGGTGAAAAATGCAAAGCCTATGGCAATGACTTTATACATCAGGTCATCCAGCACCTCCAGGCTCGGCAAGCGTGAAGCAAAAATGCCACGGTCAGCCAGTAAATAGGCGCTGCCCACCATGGCCGCCAGGGAAAATGAACCGTAGCCTATAAAGTTGGCCGGCACGTGAATTTTCATCCAGTAGGATTGCAAGGCTGGCACTAATGGCTGAATACCATTGGCTTGGCGATCAAACGTGTACCACAGGATAAAACCTACAGCTGCATTGACTACCAGCAGCACAAATCCACCAAGCTGGCGGGTGGCGTAACGCTGCTCATAGTAGAGATACAACAGTGAAGTGATGAGGCAGAAAAGAATAAAAACTTCATATAAATTACTAATCGGGATATGGCCAACATCCGGTGCAATCAGGTAGGACTCGTACCAGCGCACCATCAGGCCGACAAAACCCATCAGGATAGCGCTCCAGGTGATGCTGGTAGCCACTTTTCCCGAAAATACAGACCGTGAGAAGAAAGCCAGCCAATAAGTGAGCATAGCCATTACAAACAGCACATTCATCCACATAATGGCAGATTGGCTAGAGATGAGGAATTTCAGCAAGAATGCCTGATTAGCTCGTCCCAAGTCCGCATGATAGAGACTAATGGAAAATAAACTGATAACAGCCACACCCAAAACCAGCAGGCGAACCGGTTTCCATTGCCAGCCCAATCCACTAAACAGGGCTACAGCACCAAACAGAAACCCTGTCTCGTATACATCCATGTAGCTACCATACTGCTTGAAGGCAAATATTGCCCCCCCAGCCAGCGCCACGGCATATACCCAATCCTGCCAACTCAGGCGTTGCACGAAAGGAATCGGGACATCGTTCATTAATGCGGTTTTCATGGTCTATTCCTCGTTATATCCTGACGGTTAGCTTTGCAGCAGTCGCTGTAACTGCTCACGATAACGGTCGAACTCTATATCCAGATCACGGTTTTTACGGTTTGCTGACATGGCAAACAATACCTTATTGCCAACATCAGTTTCGGCATGTTCGGGTTTGACCAACAACCAAATCCGGCGTTCCCTAATATAAAGCATGGCAAATATCCCCAACACCAGCAAGACCGACCCGGAATAAACCAGACTTTTACCTGGTGAGCGCGTTAACTGTAAGCCACTTGCCTGGCGGTGCTCGAATTGCGTCATCTGCAAATAAAAAGGTGTGCCGTAAAAGAACAGGTCGCTCATCGCATTCAGGCTCTCCTGCACGAAAGTTTGCGTTACTTCGTCTGCAACTGCTGGCTTCTTGCCAGCGCGTTCCAAGCTAAGGTTATAAGCCTCAAATGCCGCGCCACTTATGATTTTGATATAGGTTTGTGCAGCCTTTTCGCGCTCGGCTTGCGGTACGGACTTTTCGATCAACGTTGCCATGCGTGTATACCCGCCAGCGCCAAAAGCCTGCAGCAACTGTACGACACTGCTCTCAAATTTGGTTTTTATGGCCGCATCTGAAGAATGGTTAGCCAAAACTCTGGTTGACAGACGGCGTGCAATTTCCGGATATGCTTCTTTATCAAACATGACAGCGCGCAGGTTCATAAACCCTTGCAACGTAAAATCCTCATCAGCAGGGATGCGCAGATAATGAAAATCCTCCTGCTGCGTACTGCGCATACCAGAAACAAAATAAGGCTTGCCACTTAACAGCAAAGGCTGCATGTAGCTGATATATTCTCGCGCCTGGCCTTCAGTATCGCGCACCTTGAAGGTTACGCTGGGACCAACATTATGCGGCTTGCCTTTACCATCTGGCGACAGATTAAGGATGTTAAACAGGCGAAAATCATTGAACTCTATTTTAAGGGCATCAGCACCCTCGCCTAGTGTAGATTTCTGAAAGATGGTGCCGTTAAGCGCAACAGGCTGCGTTTTATTGCTGAACAGGCCCCATACGTTGAAATTTAATTTAGAGCCGCCATCCTGGAAGTCAGACTGGTATATGGCAATACCCTTGTAAATCAAGGGATGGTTAACGCTAATGGTATGTGCCAAGGGCTGCTTAAGCTCGGGGTCAATAATCAGCACATCGCTTTCAAATGATTTAGGCTGACCTGTCTCGTAATGCTGAATACGAAAGCTCTTGAGCGCAACAGTAAATGGCAGTTCCTGCACCAGATAACCATCGCGCATACGCATGAAGGCAACATTGGCATTAGTGCCTTCCGGCAAGGTCATATTGGCACGAAAGGAAAGGTTGGCCACTGATAAACGGCTCACCGCTGGCACTTCGGATTCTGGAATATCCAGTGTTTCTACTTTTTTATAACCCAGCAGCTCCTGTACCTTGAACGGCACGTTGCCATCCAGCAGACCACCTATACAGATAATCACGATGGCCGCATGCGTGAAGATATAGCCCAAACGCTGATAGCTGCCGGATTTGGCGGCAATCAGATGGCTACCATCGCGATGCGTCACCGTTTTAAAGCGGAATCCGCGTGCAGTCAAGAACTGGGCCAGACTCTGCTTTGTTTCCTCAAGGCCATGTACTGTCTGATATTCATTTTGATGGCTGAAATTGCGTAGTGAGGTTTCGGTGGCGTGTTCGCGAAAAGCGCGCAACTCGCGCAGCATCAATGGCCCATTACGGTAAATACACAGGCTGGTGGAAAGCACCAGGAACAGCAGGATAACCAGGAACCAGACGCTGTGATACACGTCATAAAGCCCCAGTCCTTCAAAAAAATCAAACCAGAACTGGCCAAATTCTATGACATAGTTTGCATACGGCTCATTTTGCTTGAGTACTGTGCCGATAATGGAAGCGATACCCAGCACTGTCAGCAAACTGACAGCAAAACGCATGGAGCTTAAAAGCTCATAAATGCGTTTAGTCGTTGATGGAGGTGACGTCAAAGAGTGGCCTGTCAGGAATTTGGAGATTAAGACAGCATGTGTCCGCTTGGAGTTGCCAAAAAAGTTAAGGGCAGCTTATGCCACCCTTAACGCTACATCATGGCAATCGGTTGTCTGCCAGTGCAATCACTGATTAGTGCAAGCCCTGAATGTAATCGGCTACAGCGGCCATATCCTCATCAGATAACTTGGCAGCCACCATACGCATCATCTTGGCGCCGTCATTAGCACGTTCGCCAGAGCGGAAAGCCTTAAGCTGCGTAACAATGTAATCAGCGTACTGGCCTTCCAGGCGCGGAAACTGTATCGGCACACCCGCACCAGTAGGACCATGACAGGAAGCACAAGCAGGAACCCCAATACCGGGAATGCCGCCGCGATATATCTTCTCACCCACCGAACCAGCGCCATTACTCTTGGCAGTGCCTGCCTTGGCAGTTTTTGTACCAAAATATGCGCCAAGGTTGATCATGTTTTCTGGCGTTAATGTTGCCACCATGCCCGACATAATCGGGTTCTTACGATCGCCAGCCTTAAAGTTGGTAAGCTGCTTGGTAATATATTCTGGAAATTGGCCAGCCAGCTTGGGATACATGGGAACCATACTATTGCCATCAACACCGTGACATGCTGCGCATATCTGGGTAACGATAGGCGCTGCCTTTGCCGCATCACCTGCCGCATTTGCCGGAGCGACCCCTAATAAACTTGCCAACACACCTGTTACGAGCACTGCGATGTTACGAAAATTCATCTTTCACTCCTCAAGACAATACAGCTTGCACCCAAATTTTGACCAAAAGCAAATCCGCTCATTTTATCGAATATTACTATATCGTGGTAGCATTTTCGCGCCTTACCGATTAAGGTTCGATCACAAACCCGTGAGAACAAAAACGGAAGAGATGTGGCAATGAGCAGCATAGCGTCAGTACGGCAATTTGTTGCGTCGCCTCTACAGTTATCATTTGATTGCGAAAACCATGCCCTTGTTTCAGAACGCCACTTTTTTCATATCCGCCCACCACTTGCGGGATTTACCGCCGCCAAGCGGTATTGAAGTCGCATTCGCGGGGCGCTCCAATGCCGGCAAATCCAGCGCGCTCAATACGCTCGCCAATCACAACCGGCTGGCCTATGTAAGCAAACAGCCTGGTCGCACCCAGCTGATTAACTTTTTCAGCCTGGGCAGTGACCGTTACCTGGTGGACCTGCCCGGCTACGGCTATGCGAAAGTACCTGAATCCCTGCGCCAGCATTGGCAATTAACTTTATCCAATTATCTGAGCCATCGCCCTACTTTAAATGCGCTGGTACTGGTGATGGACTGCCGCCATCCATTGACCCCACTGGACCGCCAGATGCTGGACTGGTTCTGCCCAAGCGGCAGGCCAGTGCATGTGCTATTGACCAAATCCGACAAGCTATCGCGTAACGCCGCCAACCAAACGCTGCTAGCCGTGCGCAAAGAGCTGAACGAAACTTGGGGCAACTGTACCATACAGCTCTTTTCCAGCCTGAAGAAACAAGGCGTGGAGGAAGCCGAGGCGATTATCGGTAAATGGCTATTTACGCCTGAAGATCAAATCCCAAACCCCGTGGCCTAGACGCATGCCGCGCTGCTCAAATTTGGTGAGCGGCCGGTAATCTGGCCGCAACGCGTAATCCTGCGCGATATTTGCGAGCTGCGGCTGCGCTTGCAAAATCTCCATCACCCACTCTGCATACTCCTGCCAGTCTGTCGCCACGTGAATGTAAGCGCCTGCTTTTAACTTGCTGCAAAGCAGCTTAACAAAGCCAGCTTGAATCAATCGGCGTTTGTGATGGCGCTTTTTATGCCATGGATCGGGGAAGAAAATGTGCACGCCATCAAGGCTGGCATCCCTGATCATATGATTGAGCACCTCAACAGCATCGTGCTGAACAATGCGCAGATTAGTAAGTTTCAACTCGCCAATTTGCTTGAGCAAACTGCCAACGCCCGGAGTGTGCACTTCGATCCCAAGAAAATCGCGCTCTGGCTGACTTTGTGCAATGCGCGCTGTGGTTTCGCCCATGCCAAAACCTATTTCCAGAATCTTTGGACTTTCCACACGCCCAAACAATACCTCCAGATCCATCGGCTGCGGTGTGTAAGCCACGCCAAACACCGGCATACCCACATCTATCGCACGTTGCTGTGCGCCAGTCAAACGCCCTTGGCGCAGAACAAAGCTGCGAATGGGGCGGTTTCTTAGCTGTTCCTGCTGCTGCGCTTTATCTTCTGGTTGCTCCATGAGGCTAACGATCAATCATTTAAAACTGCGATTATACCGGAAGCCTTTTATGAGCCGGCTAGAGGGCATGGCGCTTATCACCTCTGGCAAAGCCGAGCAATTGCTCAGACATGCCCTTACCCAAGGCAATCACTTTGAACAGCTCGCCCATTTCGGCTGGTGACAAGAGCTTTTGTGCCTGGGACGCCAATGGGGCATACGCCGCCATATCTTGCGGCGAGACTCGCGTGAGTATTTCTGTAATACCGCAGTTAATGAGAAATTGAGCTTGGCCGCAATAGCCAAGCAATTGCATGTGATTAGCGACACCCGCCTCTGCAATAGATGTGAAATCCACGTGCGCTGTAATATCCTGCAAACCCGGGTGCAGAAATGGATCGTCATGCGCATAATGGCGGTAATGGCACATCAGGGTGCCGTGATCACGCTGCGGATGATAATATTCACGATGCGGGAAGCCATAATCGATGAACAGCATGACGCCTTGCTGCAATATCCGAGACAGGCTGGCAACCAAGCCAGTCGCAGCCGGGCATAGCTCAGTCGTGTATCCGGAGGGCAGCGGCAGCTTGGCTACCAGCTCGGATAACTGGCCGCCGGATAATGGCTGCTGAATCCAGGCAAAGCCTTGCCCGTTGCAAGCCACACCCAGCTCATAGCCTTGCCCAGTATCAGTCGTCACCACATGCACCGGTAAAGCATCCAATACTTCATTCCCTAGCATCAATCCGCTGAATGCATCAGGCAACTCATCCAGCCACTGCACGCGTTGCATTAATTCGGGCGGCAGCGCCTGCTGCAAGTTATTGCGCTGTAATTCACGTAGTTGCGCGCTTACTTCCATAATGAGATAGCGTTCAGGCAGCTGCTCCAGCTTGTGCAACGCCAGCAATAGCTCAATTGCCAGCCGCCCTGTACCGGCGCCCAGCTCCAGGATTTCACCATGAGTCAGGCGCAAGACTTGCGCGGCCTGTCGTGCCAGCGTTTGAGCAAACAATGGAGATATCTCTGGCGCTGTAACAAAATCGCCTGCCCGCCCGAACTTTTTCGCACCGCCGCTGTAATAACCTAGGCCTGGCGCATACAAAGCCAGATGCATGTAGCGGGCAAAATCGATCCAGCCTCCGGCATTATCGATTGCCGTACGGATCTCGCTGACAAGTTGCTGGCTGTGTGCCAAGGCTTCGGCGTCGGGTACAGGTAATGTAGTCATAACTTAAAGGGTGCCTTTAAAAATGCAAGCTGCGTTGCTCATCAATTTATATCGCTTACATATGGATTATAATGACTCGCAGTCCCATTTCGAGAGTCCGCGTGAATTCCAGCTTGCAAGATAAAGTCGTACTGATTACAGGAGGCGCCAAACGAGTAGGTGCTTCGATCTGCCGTTTACTGCACGCGAGCGGCGCCAATCTCATGATTCATTATCGCAGCTCCGCAGGTGAAGCGCGCGCCTTGCAGTCCGAGCTTAATTTAAAGCGCTCGAATTCAGCCGCGATTATCCAGGGCGACCTGCTTAACCTGGCAGTATTGCCTAGCCTGGTACAGGAAACCATCAGCCATTTTGGCCGCCTGGATGTACTCATTAACAATGCATCCAGTTACTACGCTACCGAAATCGGCGAAATCGGCGACGATCAGTGGGAAGATTTAATTGGCTCCAACCTCAAGGCGCCCTTGTTTCTCTCACAGGCGGCCGCACCAGAACTGCGCAAACAGCATGGCTGCATTGTGAACATTACGGATATGCACGTTGAGCGGCCGAAAAAAGGCTATGTCGTCTACAGCGTGGCTAAAGCCGGTCTGGTGACACTGACTAAATCCCTCGCGCACGAGCTGGGGCCGGACGTAAGAGTCAATGCCGTTGCGCCGGGCCCGGTAATGTGGCCGGAAGACAATCCGCAATTTGACGAGGTATATCGTCAGCGTGTCATTTCGCAAACGCTGCTAAAACGTATAGGCGAGGGTAATGACGTCGCCAAGGCCGTGCGCTTTTTAATAGAAGATGCGCCATTTGTCACCGGGCAAGTAATTGCCGTAGATGGCGGACGCTCACTAAATTTATAGTTTAATCATGATCAAACATATTCCAGACAACGCCTCCGGCAATTTCCTTAAGCTGCGTAATGGCCTGATTAGTGCCACAGGCAAGGCTATTGGCGATTACAACATGATAGCCGACGGTGACACCGTGCTGCTCTGCATGAGCGGCGGTAAGGATTCACACACCATGCTGATGCTCCTGTTGGCGTTGCAAGAACGCGCACCGATTGATTTCAAGCTCATTGCCATGAATCTGGATCAGAAGCAGCCGGGTTTCCCGGCAAATGTATTGCCCAGCTATCTGGAAAATTTGGGCGTCGAATATCGCGTAGTCGAGGCCGATACCTACTCTATCGTCAAGGAAAAAATCCCTGAAGGCAAAACCACCTGCTCGCTGTGTTCACGCCTGCGCCGCGGCATCATCTACCGCACGGCCAAAGAACTGGGCGCAACTAAAATTGCTTTAGGCCATCACCGCGACGACATCGTTGAAACGCTGTTCCTGAACCTGTTCTTCGGCGCCAAGATGAAAGCCATGCCGCCCAAACTGGCAACCAACGATGGCCAGAACATCGTGATTCGTCCACTCGCTTACTGCACTGAAAAAGACATTGCTACATATTCAAGACAAATGGGCTTCCCCATCATTCCGTGCGACTTATGCGGATCGCAGGAAAACCTGCAACGGCAAAAAGTGAAAGATATGCTGCAAGCCTGGGAACGCGAGCAGCCGGGGCGTGTGAACAATATCTTCCGCGCGCTGACCAATGTAGAGCCGTCCCATCTGGCAGATACTGACCTCTACGATTTCAAAGGCTTGTCGACCGCGCTGCCAAGTGATGAAGACCCGCTATTTGGGGATATTATCGAAAAAATAGATCAGGATGGAGCACTGAGCCTGGCTAGCGCTGAGGGCTCACGCATCTCATTCGTGCGTAATAGGGCCTGAATTCGGCCGGGCCTAGGTTGGATTCATTGTAACGTGCCCACAGCGCCGGCAATAGAATGGCCGCTAGCCAGTGGTAACGCTGTGCCGAGAAAAGTCGCAGCAATCGCATCATAACCGCCCAAGTTGGGGCGTTCCAACAGCTTAATTTAACAAGGTTTCTTGTCTCTCCCGCGATTTACTCTTATTATCTGCCGCTCCTGCATCCCACAATTACGCGTACATGTCCAAACTATTGATTGTTGAATCGCCCTCCAAAGCCAAGACCCTGAAGAAATATCTGGGTAAGGATTTCGAGGTGCTGGCCTCTTACGGGCATGTGCGCGACCTTATTCCGAAAACCGGTGCCGTTGATACTGAGCATGGTTTCGCCATGAAGTACGAAATCATCGAGCGCAATGCCAAGCACGTGGATGCGATTGCCAAAGCAGTTAAAGCGGCTGACGCCATTTATCTGGCAACTGACCCGGACCGCGAAGGGGAAGCGATTTCCTGGCATATTGCCGAAATCCTCAAAACCAAGAAGCTCATCAAGGACAAGCTTCTGAAGCGCGTGGTGTTCCACGAAATCACCAAGACTGCAGTTCAGCACGCCATCGACAATCCGCGCGATATCGCCATGCCTTTAGTCAATGCGCAGCAGGCGCGACGGGCGCTGGATTATCTGGTTGGCTTTAATTTATCGCCGTTGTTGTGGAAAAAAATCCGCCGCGGCCTTTCCGCCGGACGTGTACAAAGCCCTGCGCTCAGGCTGATAGTAGAGCGCGAGCTTGAAATTGAAGCATTCAAAAGTCAGGAGTACTGGACCATACACCTTGAATCGCGCAAGCATCAGCATGCGTTTGATGCAAAGCTGGTCCAGCTTGACGGCAATAAGGTTGAGCAATTCACTGTCATCAACCACGATCAGCAAGCTGACATCGTCGGCAAGCTACTGATTGCGAGCGCCGGCAAAACCACCGTCAGCCGCGTTGAGAAAAAGCAAAGAAGTCGCAGTCCAGCCGCGCCATTCACCACATCCACATTGCAGCAAGAAGCCGTGCGTAAACTAGGCTTTACCACCAGCCGCGCCATGCGTATTGCGCAGCGGCTCTATGAAGGCATTGATATAGGCGGCGGTGCCGTCGGCCTGATTACCTATATGCGTACCGACTCCTTCAGCCTGGCGGCCGAAGCCGTGATGCAGATTCGCGACTACATCAAGGGTAATTTTGACGCCGGCTATCTGCCAAAATCGCCGATCATGTACAAAACCAAGGCCAAGAATGCGCAAGAGGCGCACGAGGCCATTCGCCCTACTGACATTACGCGCACACCTGCCAGCCTGCGCGCGCATTTAACCCCGGAGCAGTTCCGTCTGTACGAAATGATCTGGAAACGTGCCGTCGCTTGCCAGATGGCGCCTGCAAAATTTGATGCCGTGAGCGTAGACCTTGCCATCGGCAGTGAAGCCCACTTGTTCCGTGCCACCGGCCAGACCATGGTTTTTCCCGGCTTTATCGCCGTCTATATGGAAGGCGTGGATGATGAGGAGGAAGAAGGCGAAAGCAAACTGCCTGCGCTTGAAACCGGCGAAGTACTCGATGTGCAAAAAATATTTGGCGACCAGCACTTTACCGAACCACCTCCACGCTATGGCGAAGCAAGCCTGGTTAAAGTGCTAGAGGAATATGGCATTGGCCGCCCTTCCACTTATGCCAGCATTATTTCCACGCTGCAAGATCGTGAATATGTATTGCTGGATAAGAAACGCTTTACGCCTACCGATGTAGGACGCGTGGTCAATAAATTCCTCACTGAGCATTTCACCCGCTACGTGGATTATGGCTTTACAGCAAATCTGGAAAACGAGCTGGATCAAATTGCTGAAGGCGAACGCGAATGGATACCTGTGCTGGATGAGTTCTGGCAGGGTTTCAACAAGCAGATCTTAGATAAGGCCAACATAGACCGTGCAGAAATCACGCAGGAAGCAATTGGGGAAGACTGCCCGAAATGCGGTAAGCCGCTGAATTCCCGGCTGGGGAAACGTGGTAAATTTATCGGTTGTTCGGGCTATCCGGAGTGCGACTACACACGCAATCTCAATGGTGATGCATCAGTAAGCAATGAGCCTGTCACTATCGGTGCCGACCCTGCCAGCGGCAAAGATATTCTATTGCTGGTTGGCCCTTATGGCCCTTATCTGCAAGTCGGAACGAGCGCGGACGACCCGAAAAAGAAACCCAAGCGCGTCAGTATCCCCAAAGATATTCCGCTGGCTGATGTATCGTTGGAAATTGCGCTTAAACTGGTGGCGCTGCCACGCGAGGTCGGTATGCATCCGGAAACGAACAAGAAGATCATCGCCAACATTGGCCGCTTCGGCCCTTATGTTAATCATGATGGCAAGTTCAAATCCATCCCCAGAAGTGACAGTGTATTTGATATTGACCTGGATCGCGCGGTAGAACTGCTAGCGCAAGCCAATTCCGGACCGGCTCCACTGCGTGAGCTGGGCGTTCACCCAACAGAAGAAGGCAATATTGCAATCTACTCAGGCCGTTATGGCCCTTATGTGCAGCATGGCAAACTGCGCGCCACGCTGCAAAAGAGCCAGGAGCCTGAAACTTTGACGCTGGAGGAAGCATTGGAACTGCTGGCTGCCAAAGCCGCAAAAGACTTGCCGGCTAAAAAAGCAGCACCAGCCAAAAAGAAAACCACCAAAAAACCAGCCGCCAAGAAGACTGCAGTAAAGAAACCTGCGGCAAGCAAAACCAGCGCCAAGAAAAAGACCGCAAGCGCTACGGAATAAGATGGATAGCTATAAAAAAAGCGGCCTGGGCCGCTTTTTTTATAGCAGACGGCGAAATGCTAACCTAAATGCCGGGGCAGGTTGCTGCTCTCAATCCACTTGCGTATGCGCTGTGCATCGCCGATGCGGGAATATTTGCCATAAGAATCCAGCAAAACGATAATTAGTGACTGGCCGGCAATCTCGGCCTGCATCACGAGACAGCGTCCAGCCTCATTGATAAAGCCTGTTTTCGATAGCCCAATTAGCCAGTCACTGTTGCGTACTAGAATATTGGTATTTACAAAATGTACCGGGCTGCGCAGACCATGCACAGGCGCTTCATACGAAGCCGTTGTAGTGACTTGGCGAATATCCGGATACTGATAGGCCGCACGCACCATTTTGACCAGATCTTGAGCGGTAGATACATTTGCGCTATTGAGTCCGGTAGGATCAACAAAATATGAATGGGTCATGCCCAGCATGATTGCCTTGGCATTCATGGCCGCAATAAAAGCAGTCAGGCCTCCGGGGTAATTGCGGCCAAGTGCAGAAGCAGCCCGATTTTCGGAAGCCATAAGTGCCAGTTGCAACAACTCCGCCCGGGTAAGCTCTGTGCCAAGACGCAGGCGTGAACCGGTACCCTTGAGCGTATCGATATCGGCTTCGGAAATAGCAAGGGTTTCATTCATGGGTAAATGCGCATCGAGCACAACCATGGCCGTCATCAGTTTGGTGACGGATGCAATTGGGGTAGGTAAATCGATGCTTTTGGCGTAGAGGGTTTCACCGGTTGCCTGATTTACAATCAGAGCCTTGGATGAGGCTAGTTGCAGCAGGCTACCGCCATCACTGCTGTCCTGAAATACACTACGATTGTAGTTGACGTTTTGTAGCTGATATTTGCGATCGGCACGCAGTGTGCGAATAATTTTCCTGCTGCTTACCTTGTGCTTGCTAGTACTGGAGATGTGTTTTTTTGAATTCTTTTCCACTGCTTCGGCGCTAAGAGACGGCACTGCCAGTGTCAAGGCTATGCATAGCAATAATAGTTGGGGTCTCATAGCAGCTTGTCCTTATAACGCAGTCCGACCAATATTAACCAAAATATTCCAATATGTCATTAAGATAGATGCGTTTGTTAAAAACTTTCTCACAATTACTTAAAAAATACATATATCGTCGATTGTACGCAATATAGCTGTGCGAAAATAGCAAGTAACTTCAAGCATTGATAATTAACTATGAAAATACCCGAGGATTTGAGTTATACCACTGAGCACCTGTGGGTGCGCACTTCTGAAGATGGTGGCTGGCTTGCCGGCATTACCGACTACGCGCAGGATTTACTCGGCGATATCGTCTTCGTGGAAGCCCCGGCTATTGGTACATCGCTGGAAGCAGGTAAACCATGTGGTCTGGTAGAGTCCGTAAAGACCGGGTCTGACTTGCATGCACCATTGGATGGCGTAGTAAATGCCGTCAATGAGGCACTACTAGGCACGCCGGAGAAAATCAACGATGCGCCCTATGATTCCTGGATATTCAAGCTGCAACCAAGCAATCCGGCAGACATATCCAATTTATTAAGCGCAACGGCTTACCGTAAATTGCTGGGTGACAGCTGACCTGCTTCAACACATGCTAGGGCAGGCTGGATTGCAGGCGTTGGCGCACAGCGTGTATGACATCAGCCTCAAGCTGGCTGCCTAGCGATTGCTCCGCATTTTCCAGTTCCTGCCGTACCGCTTTTTTCACTGCCGCCTGTATCAGCGGCATCATCTCTGACAGCACCGCCTCTATTAACTCCGCAGGGATAGCGTCAGGAACCTCATCGTTAGGGTTTGCGGCCTGATTCAGGTTGGGAAATTCTTCATTGCGTGGAGTAAAGGTCAGGGGTTCGCCTTCGTATATCTCCGTCAGCAATGGAATTTCTTCATCTAAAACAGGTATTTCTACTGGTGACTGAACATGCTTCATCAGCGCGTTAATACGATTCAGGACTTGCGCCAGCTCATGATTCTCTTCTGGTAACTGATCGCTCATAAAGCGTCTCCAGTGACATCAAATGATTTAATTTCGTAGCCACGATCCCGATAAAAACGGTAGCGGACCCGGGCTTCGGCTTTATCAGCCTCATCTACACCCACAATTTCAATCAATCGGCGAAAGCGGCTGAAAAAAGGTGGGTGCTGGCTTTGCAAGTTAATCAGCACGTCGTCATGCGGTAATTGTTCACCCTGCCAGCCGATAATAATGGGGGTTACGTCCGCCAGAGGACTATCCGCACGGCAATGCGGCAAGAAGCCGACAGGCGGATGTGCCCACAACTGATTCTCCAGCTTAAGTGTCGCTTCAGTATCAGGTGTAAACACCATCAGTCGCCGACCCTTATTGATAGCACTTTCACTAAGGTCAGCAACTTTCTGCAATTTGTCGGCGACGTTAAAGAAGAACTCAATACGCGTCATAAGCTAGTGGGCAACTTTGCCCGTGCGCTGCATCAGAAACTGCGTCAACAAAGGCACCGGTCGCCCGGTGGAACCCTTTTCCTTGCCGGATTTCCATGCGGTTCCGGCGATATCCAGATGTGCCCAGTCAAATTTCTTGGCAAAGCGTGACAGGAAGCAGGCCGCAGTGATACTGCCTCCCGCGCGACCACCGATATTAGCCACATCGGCAAAATTGCTGTTCAACTGCTCCTGGTAATCTTCCCATAGCGGCATGTGCCAGGCGCGATCGAGCGCATTCTCACCTGCCTGAACCAGTTCCTTGGCCAAGTCATCATTATTACTGAAAATCCCGCTGGCATGATGACCCAGCGCGATGACACAAGCACCCGTCAGCGTGGCAATATCCACTACCACCTCTGGCTCAAAGCGCTCGGCATAGGTAATGGCATCGCACAAAATCAGACGACCTTCCGCATCCGTATTCAACACTTCAATGGTCTGACCAGACATGCTGGTGAGCACATCCCCCGGTTTGATGGCATTGCCATCAGGCAGGTTTTCACAGGTAGGGATGATGCCAACGACATTTAAGGGCAAATTCATCTCGGCAATCGCCTTGAAGGTACCGAGCACACTGGCCGCGCCGCACATGTCGTATTTCATTTCATCCATATCGCCTGCAGGTTTGATGGAAATGCCGCCCGCATCGAAAGTAATACCTTTACCCACAAGTACTACAGGCTTCTGGTTCTTTTTACCTTTGTTGTGTTGCAGTACGATGAGCTTGGGCGGTTGGCGGCTACCCTGCGCCACGCCCAGGAAAGAACCCATACCGAGCTTTTCTATTTCAGCGCGTTCGAGTACCTCCACCTGCACACCATGGCTCTCGCCCAGCGCCTTGGCTTGTTCTGCCAGATAAGTTGGTGTGCATATATTGCCCGGCAAATTGCCCAGATCTTTAGCAAAATGCACACCAGAAGCAATAGCCAAACCCTGTTTCAAGCCAACTTCACCTTTTTTCAAATCATTACGTTGTGGCACATTAATGATGAGCTTGGTGATACCCTTAATTTCGTCGTTAGCCTTACTTTTCAGGCGGTCAAATCGATAGGCGCTATCCTGTGCCACTTCAGCCAACTGTGCTACCTTCCAGGTAATATCGTGTTTCTTAATCGGCAGCTCGACCAGAAAGCTGGCCACATCGGCAGCACCGCTTTTGCTCAGCGCCTTTACCGAAGTGCGCACCGCTTGCCGATATTCACGCTCGTGAAATTCACGTTCCTTACCTAATCCCACAAGCAGAATTCGATCGCACAAAGTACCTGGAACGCTATGCAACAGCAATGTACTGCCAAGCTTGCCCTCCATATCACCGCGTCGCAAAATGGTGGCAAGGTAGTTACCAGAGGTACGATCTATAGCTAACGCTGCGGCGGATAGTTTGCGTCCCTCATACACCCCGACAATAATGCAATCATTACGTTGCTTTTCCGGATTACCGTTTTTTATGCTAAATTCCATTAACAATTTCCTTTCGACTAAGCTTGCTGAATTATCCTGCGTTTTCGTGTCAAATCAAAATTAATCCCACATAAAAATCATCCCTTAAGCTAACAACCTATGCTGTTCAAACGATCACTACTACACGAGCTAGTTGGTACCGCCATAAAGGCATTTGTAGTATTGCTGGGAATCGTTATCGCACAGCGTGTCGCTTACTATATCGGTATAGCGGCAGATGGCATTCTCGCCAGCGATGCGATTAACACATTATTAGGCTTTAGCATGTTGAAGTTCCTGCCCATGCTGCTCTCGCTGACAATATTTCTTGCAGTGTTACTGACTCTCTCACGCTGGCATCGTGATAGCGAGATGGTGATCTGGTTCAGCTCGGGCCTGGGAATGGCCAGCTGGATACGTCCCGTACTCATTTTTGCCGTGCCTGTCATTGCCATGATCGCTGTTTTAAGCCTGTTTGTAATGCCTTGGGCAACACTTAAAGGCGCAGACTTTCAGAACCAGCTTAAAAGCCGTGACGAATTCGCTTCCATCAGTCCCGGTGTGTTCAAAGAATCACGCCAGGCAGATCGCGTCTTTTTTGTGGAAAGCTTTGACGAACTCGGTAACATCGTAAAAAACGTCTTTGTTCAGTCCATGCAACATCAGCGCCTGGGAATTGTGGTAGCAGCCAAGGGCCATCGCGAATCGGCAACTAACGGAGATAACTTCCTGATCATGGAAAATGGCCGCCGCTATGACGGTCCCCCCAATACTCCTGAGTTTTCAATCACAGAATTTGAACGCTACGCGATTCGCATTGAGCCTACCGAAACCCAGGAACAGCCACCCAAAACACAGTCAAAAACCAGTATAGAGCTTTTGGAAACTCACACACCCAATAACAATGCCGAGCTGCAATGGCGCCTGGCTATTCCGCTGTCGGCTTTTATACTGGTATTAATGGCAATCCCGCTTAGCTTTGTTGATCCGCGCTCTGGCCGCTCTGCCAATCTCATGATGGCTTTGCTGATTTATATCATCTATAACAATCTGCTGAGTATCATGCAGGCGTGGCTGGCTCAGGGCAAGCTTAGCCCGGTAATAGGTATGTGGCCAGTACACCTATTCTTCTTATTACTCACCTTCTATATGTTTTATCGCCGCGCTTCTCAGCTGCCGCTTCTGCCAAGGTTATGGCGTCGATGAAAGTACCAGATGAAAATCATTAATCGTTATCTGACGCAGGAAATCACTTCCAGCATCCTGCTCATCATGGCAGCGCTGCTGGCCATGTTTTCTTTTTTTGATTTGATCCAGGAATTGGAAAACATAGGCAGAGGTACCTATGGCATAGATAAGGTGCTGTTGTTTGTGCTACTTAGCGCGCCGGGGCATGTCTATGAGGTGGTACCTGTGGCGGTTCTGGTTGGCACCATGTATGCGCTCGGACAATTTTCCCGTTATTCGGAGCTGATCGTGTTACGCGTAAGTGGCGTATCCATCGGCAGCATTGCATTGCCGCTGTTACGTGTTGGGCTGGTATTTGCGCTGGTGACCTTTGTTGTGGGCGAACTGGTCACCCCATACAGTGAAAAAACAGCACAGCGCATCCGCATCAAAGCTACTGATTCCGTAGTGGCACAGGACTTTCGTTCAGGCTTCTGGGTAAAGGACGGTAACAGTTTCGTCAATGTTGAAGATGTATTACCGGATGCAGGGCTGCTGAATATTCATATATATGAATTCGACCCGGAATTTCACCTGCGGACCATCAGCAATGCCAAAAGCGGAAAATTTGAAGGTAATAACTGGGTTTTGCACAATGTTACGCAGACACGCTTTGAGGAACGGCAAGTACGTTCCAACTTCTTTCCCGAGGCCCATTGGCAGTCTTTGATTCGGCCGGAGCTACTTAATGTGTTACTAGTGGTGCCTGAAAAAATGTCCGTATGGAATCTCTATTCCTACATCAATCATCTTAGTGCCAACAAACAGAAAACCTCACGTTATGAAATCGCCTTATGGGCAAAAATGATTTACCCGCTGGCCTGCCTGGTCATGGTCGTGCTCGCACTGCCTTTTGGGTTTTTACAGCAACGCGCTAGCGGAACCAGCACCAAGATCTTTGCCGGCATTATGCTGGGCATTCTTTATCAGGTATTGAATCGGGTGTTCGTGCATCTTGGACTACTCAATGACTGGTCCGCCTTATTCAGCGCCGTAGTACCTACAATGCTATTCCTCATGACGGGACTATTGATGCTATTCTGGGTAGAACGACGTTAAGTCATTTTTTGCGCTTTTCAACCAGCACGAGATGGCAGCCTGTCAGCCTGTCATGCAAAAACAGGCCTTGCCGGTCAAACGCAGCCCACAAAAATCCCGCTCCAAAAAATAGCAGCCCCAGGCTGGCCAGCACATAACGCCTTACCGCCTGACTCCAGGAGATTGATTCGCCGGCATGGTCAGTGAGCCGGATACGCCAAGTTTGCATAGCCAATGTCTGGCCACCGCGTAGCCAGCACAAGAGAAAATAAGCTGCCGCTACCAACCATAAGTAGAGCTGCAGAAAATAGCGTTTTGGCGGCTCGGTAGCACCGCCGAACAGCATCAAAAAAAGAAAGGTCGCGGCAAAGAGGATGGCAGTGAGTAACAAGCCATCATAAAGCATGCTGGCTAGCAGTCGAAAAAAGTGTGGTGCATCGGAGGAAGCTTCTGCAGGCAAATTAGCTAGTTCTCCAGATCATCAGCGCCAGAGAGCTCGGGATGCTCATGGCGCAATGTTTGGCGCTGCGTTTCAGTCAAATCCTTATATTCACGCCATTTCTTGCGCAATTCCTCTTTCTTTTGTGGGGACAGGGCCTGAAACTGCCGGTATTTTTTTCGGGCATTCTCACGCTCAAACGGCGTCATGCGACTCCAGTCCGAAAGCCGCTTTTGCACGCGGCTTTGCTGCGTTGCATTCATTTTGGGATAATCGCGCGCAATATCCAGCATTTTTTCACGCTGCCAAGGCCGCAGGGAGTCCCATTCAGAACCAAGCGGACTCAGGACTTGACGCTGACTATCCGAGAGTTGCACCCACTTGGGGTAAGGGCCACCCTTACCTTCCGCATAAGACAACCCCGACGCCAGGCTTATCAGAAGGACTGTTGCTGCGAGGCTTGTTCTAACCATGTATCAAAACCCTTATCCAGATATGCCTGAGGCGGCAAGTCAGATGCCAGCAGAAAGGCATCGCCCTGCTCCATCCTATCCTGCCCATTGAATTGCTGTGTGACCAAAAATGCTATCAATAATGCGCTGCATAGCAAAGCGGTAGACATTAATACTCGGTGATGATGAATATAGTTGCCGAACAGCCGCATTAATCCGTTGGAACCAACGCTGCCGGCCAAGGCCGCGTGTTTACGTTCAGTCAGCGCTGAGACCGCCAGATTTCGCGCATTAGCCAGTTTGCTAACAATTTGCGTATCGAGGGTTGCAACACTTTCATCCAGTAACCGGATAATTTCCTTAGCGCTATCTTTTTCCTGTCTCATCGCTCGACTCCTGATTTCCCGAGCTCCTGCCTGTTAAATCCATGTTTTTCCAGTATTACCACAAGTGCGTGTACAGCACGTGAACAGTGCGTTTTGACACTACCTTCCGAACACCCCATCGCAGCAGCTGTTTCAGCTACATCCATATCTTCCCAATAACGCAGGACAAAGGCTTCGCGTTGACGTGCCGGCAACTTCTGTAAGGCCTGTTCAATTATAGCAATCGTCTGGCTACGCTCAAGCTGGGCAACCGGTTCGTCGTTGCTATCTGCGGCTGCCAGCGTTTCCAGTGGGTCATGATCTTCATCATCGTCATGGCTTGCTCCAAACGATGACAGCAAGGTTGTCCACAGATTCCTGACCTTTTGCCGGCGCCAGTAATCCCGCATAGTATTCTGCAAGATGCGCTGAAACAACATGGGATATTCGGTCACCGGCCGTTCACCATATTTTTCTGCCAGCTTGAGCATGGCATCCTGCACGATATCCAGCGCCGCGTGATCATCTCGCACAGCATAGGCTGTCTGCTTGAAAGCGCGACGCTCCACTTGGGTGAGAAAATTCGAGAGTTCCTGTGCTGTTGCCATCCTGATTTATAAACGAGTCGCTAGTAGTTTTAATACCGAATACGGTAAAGCTATATGCATTACCTGTTCATCGAACGAGTATAGCAGGTTTGAATTTTGTCCTGACGCTGGCTTTTCGCTACAATCGGTGCAACATCCACTCTTGTTCAGCTTGGCCATTATGGGAAAAATCTTACTACTCGCGTTTGCAATATGGCTGCTGATTACAGTCCTCAAACGCTATCGGCGGAACATCGAGACCTCAACGAAATCCACAAAAACCCCCGAGATAATCCAGGAATATATGGTGCAATGCGCTCACTGCGGCGTGCATTTACCAAAAAGTGACAGCCTCTTCGTCAACAACCACTATTACTGCAGTAAAGCTCATAGCCAGCAGCCAGATGCCTGATGCCATGGCCAAGCATGGCTTAAGCTCTCCTAAAACCAGCATCTACTGGCGCCAGATGGGCTTTCTGAATGTTTATCGCCTGATTATTGCGTGTGCATTTGTAGGTACTCACTTCATTCTGCATGAACGCATCTGGTGGGAAAACTACAATGGCACACTTTACATTGAATCAGCCACTGGCTATCTAACTGCCAGCCTCCTTGCAATCACGTTTACCTGGCTTAGATGGCCGCGATTTAACCATCAACTCACCTTACAAACCATCACCGATATCGGTTTTATTGTCGTACTCATGTACGCTGCCGGTGGCGTGAAAAGTGGACTCGGCCTGCTACTGGTTGTCGCAATTGCAGCTGCCAGCCTGATTAGCCAAGGCCGCCTGGCACTTTTCTATGCAGCGCTGGCCAGCATAGCCCTATTACTTGAGCAGTCCTACCAGATGCTTACCTGGGACGAGCGCTACTCTGATTACTCGCATGCCGTCATGCTGAGTCTAAGTTGTTTTGCCACCGCATGGCTGGCGCATAGTTTTGCCAAGCGTACACATCAGAGTGAGGAATTAGCCTCGCAGCGCGGCGGGGATCTGGAAAGCCTCGCGCAAGTTAATGCACTTATTACGCAAGAAATGCAGGATGGTGTACTGGTAGTTGATAAGGATTTCAAGTTACGTCACCACAACACACAGGCCGAAGGCCTGCTCGGCATTTCCCAGCAGTCCTGGGATGCGCAAACACTGGATGAATGCGCACCCGAACTGGCAACTTTAATGCGTGACTGGGTTAACGAAGATGGTGAGATAAGGCCTGGCACCAGTAAACTGACGACGGAAGAGCGCGAACTCAGGTTGCGTTTCATGCCAGTGGGCCCAGATCGCAAACAGGGGGCGGTCATTTTTGTCGAGGATTGGAGCCAGATGCAAATACAGGCTCAGCAACTCAAACTGGCTGCACTTGGACGCCTGACTGTCAGTATAGCGCATGAGATTCGTAACCCGTTAAGTGCCATCAGTCATGCCAATCAATTGCTACAGGAAGAAACTCTCAGTCCTTCATCGCAGCGTCTGCTGCAAATTATCGGCGATAACGTGCAACGCATGGATCAAATGGTCAAAGACGTGCTGGAGTTGAATCGCCGTGACCGCACCCGTCAGGAAACCATCGTACTGGAAGAGTTTCTACGCGAATTTCACGACCAATTTCGCCAGGTGGGGAAAATCCCATTATCGGGCTTTCTGCTCAATCTGGAACAGGGCGCTACTCACATCACGTTTGACCGACGTCATCTGCATCAGATTTTATGGAATCTGTGTCGTAATGGCTGGCGCCATGGCAAGCAGGACAAAGCCAGTTTAACTTTGTCACTGCATATCTCCGCCAGTAGCCGGATTGCCCGACTGGAAATCCAGGATGATGGTGCCGGCGTAATACCGGAGAATCGCCCGCGCCTGTTCGAGCCATTCTTTACTACCGAAGCAACAGGGACCGGTCTTGGCCTTTATATTGCACGCGAATTGTGTGAGGCTAATGGCGCTAGTATTCAATATGTAGCCATGGAAAATGGCAGTTTATTCGTAATCCAGCTAAAAAAGCACACACCTAAATGATGCAAAAACTCAATTGTCTGGTGGTAGATGATGAAACCGATATCAGCGAATTGCTTATGCTCACGCTGGAGCGCATGGGCATAAGTACGGACAGTGCGAGCAATCTGGAAGCAGCCAAACACCTGCTCACGCAACGCGCGTATGCCTTGTGCTTAACTGATATGCGTCTGCCTGATGGCAACGGCCTGGATCTGGTGCGCCATATAGGACAACACTATGCCGGCCTGCCGGTCGCCGTCATTACAGCTTTTGGCAGCGCTGAGAATGCGGTTTCTGCGCTCAAGGCCGGCGCTTTTGACTACCTGACTAAACCTATTTCACTTCAGCAATTACGGCCTTTGGTGCAATCTGCGCTCAAGTTATCGGATGCGGAAACTCCCGCGCCTTCTGGTTTGCATTTGATTGGCGATTCCGCCCCTATCAAACATGTACGCAGCATGATAGAAAAACTTGCGCGCAGCCAGGCTCCTGTCTATATCAGCGGCGAATCCGGCAGCGGCAAAGAATTGGCGGCACGCCTTATCCATATCAACAGTTCACGCCGGGATGGCCCTTTTATTGGCGTAAATTGTGGTGCCATTCCAGAAAACCTGATGGAAAGCGAATTTTTCGGCTATAAAAAAGGCGCTTTCACTGGCGCCAGCCAGGACAAGGATGGTATGTTCCACGCCGCTAACGGTGGCACATTATTCCTCGATGAAGTCGCCGATTTACCGCTCGCCATGCAGGTCAAACTATTGCGCGCGATTCAGGAAAAGAAAGTGCGCATGGTGGGTGGCACCCAGGAAGAATCAGTGGATGTGCGCATTATCAGCGCTACCCATCGTAATCTTTCCGTAATGATGGAGAATGGACAATTCCGGCAGGATTTATACTACCGGCTAAATGTCATTGGGTTAAAAATGCCTGCGCTACGCGAAATGCCAGAAGATATCCCATCACTCGCACAAAGCCTGCTGGAAAAACAATGCCGCCACTTAGGCACGCCTGTGCCTGGCTTAGATGGCCAAGCACGTACGATGCTGTTACAACATGACTTTCCTGGCAACGTGCGTGAGCTGGAAAACGTACTGGAACGGGCCTTGGCCTTATGTGATGGCAAGACTATTACAGCCGAGGATTTATTACTGGAAAGTGAATCGAAATCCAGGCCCGCACCTGCAGAGGCTAATGGCTTGGCACTGCCAGACTACCTGGAGAGTATTGAGAAAAAAGCCATCCTTGAGGCACTGGAAAAAACCGGTCAGAACAGGACAGCCGCCGCCAGGCTGCTCGGAGTAAGCTTTCGTACTCTGCGCTACCGTCTATCCAAGCTGGGCTTGAGTAAAGAGACTGACTAGCCCATACACCAAGCCGTCCAGCCTAACCAAGCTGGTTAAACCTAACGGCGCAAACCTTAAGCGCGGATGCTCAAGACAGCACAATCACCAGATAAGTCACATACATCGCACCATTCACCCACAGGTGCCAGACCTTGATAGCACCACGCGCCACCAGTATCCGTAGCCAGATGGCTGCAGCCAGCGTCATTATGATGCCGGTCAGCACCTCAATACGTGGCTCCCACGGAGTCAGCATAATACCTATCGCAGGTAATAGCGTCCCTTGAAACACCATAGCCCCGGTGATATTACCAAAAGCCAGGGTATCTTTACGACGGCGCACCCAGAGTATGCTGTTCACTTTTTCTGGAAGTTCAGTCGCTATCGGGATAATCAGCAGGGAAAGCAGCAGTGTGGACATGCCAATAATCTGCGCAGCCGCTTCAACACCGTGAATAAAACCTTTAGCGCCGCCTACCAGCAAGGCCAAACCCAGCACCAGCTGCGCGATGATTACCGGCATCTTGTTTGGCAAGCCTATGCGGCACAGGAACATGGGGTTATCCGCCTCGGTTGCATGACCATCTTCCACCAGGGAACGGGAAGCGCGAATCGTCAGCATGATATAGATGAAATAGATCAGCACCATGCCAAAGCCAATGGCTGCCCGCATCGCGGGTTGTGTGTGCGGGATATAAAGCGCGATGGTGGCAAACGCAAAAGCGGCAATGAAAAAGTCAAGGTCGCGCGTAAGGCCGGTTTTTTCCGGTTGAAAAGTGCCCTTCCATCCGCGCTTGGCAAGCACGGCAAACGCCATCAGGGAAATAGACAGGGTCGCCAGCATGAGTGGCGCGCCCAAAATTGCACCCACGCCAATTTCCTCATTCGTTTGAACGTTCTGTGTACCAGCCAACAGTGCCAGTAGCGGTACTGAGGTTTCGGGCAGAGCAGTGCCTACGGCGGCGAACAGCGACCCGGTCACGCCTTCGGAGATTTTCAGTTTTTCGCCCAGATGCTCCAGAGCATTGGTGAAGACTTCGGCAGCGATTAGAATCACTACCAACATGAGAAATAATTCCAAAAAAATCATTTGAGTTTGCCCATACATTAAATTTGCTGCGAATTCTATCGGATAACGTGAGCCAGTACATGAACATCATCACAATTGACACACAAGGCATTGCATCTGGCGCACGTTTCATCGAATCACCCAACCAGGATGAACGCCCCGCCAATAACAACACGACCAGCGAGATTACCTTAGTCGTAATCCACAACATCAGCTTGCCGCCCCGGCAATATGGCGGTGGTGGCGTCATTGCGTTATTTACCAACCAGCTTGACCCTGACGCGCATCCCTATTACGCCGAAATTTATCAGCTCAAAGTCTCGTCACACTTTTTTATCAGGCGCGATGGCGGCCTCCTCCAGTTTGTCCCTTGTAGCCGGCGTGCGTGGCATGCCGGCGTTTCCACGTGGAAAGGGCGAGAGCGCTGCAATGATTTTTCTGTAGGCATTGAGCTGGAAGGCAGCGATACCGATGTGTTTGAAACCGCACAATACATTACGCTCAACAATTTACTCAGTGCGTTGAAACAGACCTATCCTATCAGCGATGTAGTGGGCCATTGCGACATCGCGCCAGGTCGAAAAACAGACCCCGGACCTTATTTTGATTGGGCACAAATAAAATAATCCGCCTGGCGCTTATACTTTAAAGTTGCAATCCGACTATCAACTTTCAGAACATCTCCAGAATGATATTACCCACTGTATGCGCCTGCTCTCTTACGCGGTGCTCTGCCTGAACTACCGTCCGCAACCTGGCTTGAAAGTCACATCTAAATAGCCACACGGCTTCAAGCGTGATTGACTCTCCAGCCCTCCCCAATTTTTGTATTTGCGGGACTGCGTCGTCAAAAACTCACGCGAAAAATTTGTTCCCTCAGCCAGCGGCCAGGACCGCGTAGCAAATGGATGTGGCTTAGATATTGAATTAGCCCGAAGCGCCAGAGGCGTCGCAAAATATGAGACAATTCCAGTTCGGAAAATAAACGATCCACGCTATTACCAATGTAGTTTTCTGCAACACCCCTAGCTTTTTCCAAACTCTGCATCTTTATATGCAGGCGTTATCTGTATCTAAATTAATCGTTTTGTGACGTGCATTATCCGCGCGCGTGGATGATGCAATTATGTATCGTTACTGGAGAGCGTATTGTCATTATTAAGTATCGGGAAACTGAGCTCACAAGAAATCAAGATCAATCTGCTGAGTGGGTTAACGGTAGCACTCGCCATGGTGCCAGAAGCAATTGCATTTGCCATGATCGCCCATGTATCGCCACTTACAGGCTTATACGCAGCCGTAATTGTCGCCTTCATCACCTCAGCCTTTGGTGGTCGTCCCGGCATGATTTCAGGCGCAACAGGCGCACTTGCTGTTGTGATGATCGCTCTGGTTGTGCAGCATGGTGTCGAATATCTGTTTGCCACTGTCGTGCTGATGGGCGTGCTACAAATGCTGTTTGCCGTAGCCAAACTGGGCAAGTTCATTCGCATGGTGCCTCATCCCGTGATGCTCGGCTTTGTGAATGGCCTGGCGATTGTTATATTCCTGGCGCAGTTCGGGCATTTCAAGTCGGTAACTGCAGATGGCACGGCAACATGGATGAGCGGTGAACCGCTATACATCATGATTGCCCTGATTGCTTTGACTATGACCATCATCTATCTGCTGCCTAAGCTGACCAGGGTGATTCCTTCAACACTGGCCGCCATCATGGTGATTTCATTTGGCGTGGCATTCCTGGGAGTTGATACCAAAACGGTAGGCGACTTGGGTTCTATTGCCGGCGGGTTGCCTAACTTCCACTTGCCGGAAGTGCCATTCAATCTGGAAACTCTGCGTATTATTTTTCCGTATGCACTGATCCTGGCGGCGATAGGTCTCATTGAAACCTTGCTGACGCTCAATCTGATTGATGATATGACCGATACCAGAGGCAAACCTAACCGTGAATCAATGGCTCAGGGGATCGCCAATTTTGTGACAGGCATGTTCGGCGGCATGGGTGGTTGCGCCATGATTGGCCAGAGCATGATCAACATCAACAATGGTGCCCTGAAGAGACTCTCGGGAATTGCAACTGCACTGTTCTTGCTTTCCTTTATCCTGTTTGCATCTCACTGGATTGAGATGATTCCTCTCGCCGCACTGATTGGCGTGATGTTTGTAGTCGCTGAAAAAACCTTCGAATGGGGCAGTTTCAGGCTGTTTGGCAAGGTACCCAAACCCGATATCTTTGTCGGCTTATTGGTAGCCGCTGTCACTGTCATTGCTGACCTGGCTATTGCCGTGATTATTGGCGTCATTGTCTCAGCATTGGTTTTTGCCTGGGAGCATGCCAAGCAAATCAGCGTAAAATCCTACAATGATGCAAAAGGATGGAAAGTCTATGAATTGCAAGGAACACTGTTCTTCGCTTCCATTGCGGCGTTCCAGAACCTGTTTTCGCCGCATGATGACCCGCAGGATATTGTGATTGACTTTAAGAACGCAAAGGTCGCCGATCACTCTGCTCTGGCAGCCATCGACTCACTTGCTGAACGATATCAGTCTGCGGGTACACGACTTCACCTAAAACATCTCAGCCCGGATTGTCTGGAACTGTTAGATAAGGCGAAAGGCATGATTGAAGTGAATGTGCTTGAAGACCCCAAATATCACATTGCTGATAATCAGCTTGGGTAATCATTTCTGACTATCATTTAGGCTGAAGGCGGTTGCTTGGATTGTCCGCTTTTGGCCTATTTTATTGAAAAACTCCCGCTTATTTAGCCCCTATTTTCGGTAAAGAGCCGTTGGTGGGGATGATTAATTGGATTTCATTGTGAGATGCTCGAAATACATTAAAGCGATCAATGCTGCGCAGCAGGTGAGTATGGAGAACATGATCTTCAAGATTAAATGCCAGGCCAATTTCAGGCATTCAGTTGTTCACAAAATATAAGCCCCCGGCTATTTGATTCAATCTACATAGCGCCTTCGTCTTGCCACACAAGCACTGACAGCAATGCCCCGCCGGCTCTCCTATCACAATCAAACAAAAACAGATAGCCATTTTTTAAGGGAGGCGTATTATCGGTAAGGTGGAAGTCGATAGCGCGAGGTTGGCATTATCAACGTGAATACGTGTTGCCAGCTAAGGGAAGTATTCTGGATTGATACAGTGGTATTTTTCTGCCATTTTCGTAGCAGTGTTCCACCAGATGCGGCCAAGTGGCCGGTTTAATTACAGAAAAGGAGCACAAACATGACTGATCAAGTCCAAATCTCCATCGACCGGGAGATATACGACCGGCTGCTAATACTTATGGTGCCTCCCATCAGCGATGTCAACGCAGTACTCAAGGAGCTGTTGTTTCAAGATGGACGTGCCAGTCCAGCTTCCGTTGCTCTGGGTGCTACTGAGCAGCACTTCACTATGGAACAGGAACTTGAACGTGCCAGACAAGGCATCTACGATTCAAGTTGTCCCTAGTCCCTAAGTTCACGCACTATGCGCTGGCAGTTAACCAAGCGGACATCGGGGGGTTTTAGCGGTCTTCTTTGATGGGTTTGGTTACGTAGTAGAGCGAGCGTTTGCAAAATATCAGGATCAACAGCAACCGTGATACATGGCGTTTAGCCAAAGCGCTTTGCGGGTTCGCACTCAGAGAGGAAGAAGTGGTATCTCTTGTTGTCATAGCCCACAGCCTTTACTTCGGGGCATATGTAGCGTCTAAATAGGCTTTTCCAGTATTTCCAGGCACAGCCCCTGGACTTTAGGCGTCCACATATCGGGATTAAGGGGAAATTCCCTGAACATATCTTTGCGCTGATAGCCGCGCCTTTCATAAAATGCGATCAGCTCATGCCTGCAGGCAATGACTGCCATGGCCAGTTTGCCGACCGCCCACTCCCTTTGCGCCATCTGTTCAGCCGCAGCCAGTAGTTGCTTGCCTATGCCTCGCCCTTGCAGCATCGGCTTGACCACGAACATGCCAAGATGCGCCTGGTCATCCATCTTTTCCACGGTCACTGAACCCACCAGTTCAGCGTCGCTCAAGCACAACAGCACCATGGCCGCATCGCTGGCAATCAAGCGCCGCACTTCTCCGGCATCGGTTCTAAGCCCATCCAGCAGATCAGCTTCAGTCGTCCACCCCTGCCTGCTGGTTTCACCGCGGTATGACTCATTTACCAGACTGGCAATCTGCTCCGCCTCTTCAAGCAATGCTTTGCGGAATAACAATGCAGAACTCATTGCAGTCGCTCAGCGGGCGCACTGGCCAGCTTTTGCACCACCAGGCAGCCCACCATGTCGCCTTCGACATTGACTGCGGTACGGAAAGCATCCAGCAACCGATCTATGGGGAGCAGAATGGCAATGGCTTCCGCAGGCAAACCCACGGATTGCAGCACCATTACCATGGTTACCATACCGGCGCTGGGAATTCCAGGCGCACCGATGGCGGCGAGCATTGCGGTCAGGAACACTATCAATTGCTGCATCAGGTTCAGATCAATGCCAACCAAATTGGCGATAAACAGCGCAGCGGCGGCTTCATACAGTGCACTGCCATCCATATTCATGGTGGCGCCTAACGGCGCGACGAAGCCGGCAATTTCCGGTTTGACGCGCAAATGCTGTTCCACGCAACGCAGGGTAACTGGCAGAGTTGCGGAGCTGGAACTGGTGGCAAAGGCCGTCACCAGCGCTTCGCGCGCACCTCTCCAGAAGTGCAGCGGGGTTATCCGAGTGACCAGGTAGAGCATCAACGGCAGAACCACGACTCCATGCAACAGGGTCGTCCCCAGCACGACTACGATGAACTTCACCAGGGTAGCAAGCAACGCCACATCCTGCGTAGCTACCAGTTTGGCCAGAAGCGCCATGATGCCGAACGGGGCCAAGCGCACGATCCAACCGACAATGCGCAGGGTAAGTTCCAGCCCCTCCTGCAACAGTACGAGAATGTTGCGGTAACGCTCGCCGCCTGCTACCAGCGCGATACCTACAATAAGAGCAAAGACAACGATTGCCAGCACGTTACTCTGCGCCAGTGCAGCGAAAGGATTGAGGAAGAGGCTGTGCAGGAAGCTTTGGGCAAACTCGCCCAGCGTCATCCGTTTGATTTCAAAACTTTGCATGGCATCGCGGAACATCGCCAGATCAAGACCCTTGCCGGGTTCGAAAAAGTTAGTGGCAGTGAGCCCCAGCACAATTGCCACCGCCATGGAGAGCACGAAAAATCCCAGCGTCACCAGCCATACACGCTGCATGTTGTGATGCGCACGCAAATTGGCCACACCGACCACGATGGAGGTAAATACCAGCGGCACCAGCACCATTTTCAGCAGGTCTATGAAGACGCCGCCAACGAGACCGCTGACATACAGTCCTGTCTCGCGTGGCGAGGAGCCAGGCTCCAACGCGCCCAACCCCGCACCCAGTACCAGCCCCAACACTGCCCCCATCAGGATTTGAGTGTTGAGGCCAGGCCATTTCATGCGGTGCTTGCTTCCGACTCGGCAGCCTCTTCTGCTAGTGCCGCTTTCTTGATCACGGCCTCTTTTTCCGGCGCTGCGGCTAGCTCAAAAACCGCGGCAAAAAAGCCATCGGTTTGGTGTACGTGCGGCAGCAGTTTCAAATATTTGCCGGTATCCAGCGCAATCTGCTGTTGCGCCAGGATCGTATTGGCGTTTACCAGCTTATATTCGGGATGCGCTGCCAGAAAGGCATCTGCAATCTGCTCATTTTCAGCCTGCAGCAAGCTACAGGTAGCATAGACCAAACGCCCCCCCGCTTTCACCAGTTTGGCGGCGCGTGTCAGGATGGCGGTCTGCTTGGCCGTGAGTTCAGCAATATCCTGTGGTGTCTGGCGCCACTTGAGGTCCGGGTTGCGACGCAAAGTGCCGAGACCGCTACAAGGCGCATCGACCAACACACGGTCAAATTTACCGTTCAGACGCTTAAGCTTGGGGTCTTGCTCGCTGCTAATCAGCTGGCTATGCAAGTTGGACAGGCCGGAACGCTTAAGGCGCGTGCCCAGGTTCTGTAAGCGCTTCTCGGAAACATCAAACGCATAAATACGACCCGAGTTGCGCATGAGCGCGCCCATGGCCAGGCTCTTGCCGCCAGCGCCCGCGCAAAAATCCGCGACCATTTCACCACGGCGCGGGGCGACCAGTTGCGCCAGAAGCTGGCTGCCTTCATCCTGCACTTCTATCTTGCCATCGGTAAATAAAGGATGGCGGCTGATAGTCATTTTTTGCGCCATACGCAGGCCATACGGGGAATACGGGGTAGGTGCCACCTCCGTCTTCTCGCTGGCAAATCTGGCGCTTACGTCGTCACGCGTGGCCTTGACCACATTGACGCGCAAATCTAGCGGGGCTGGCTGATGCATACTGCGCGCGATGGTGAGCGCTTGCTCTTCTCCATACTGGGCAGCCAGACTTTCCCACAGCCAGTCGGGCAGGTCGGCTTGCATGGCTTTGCTGATGCCCTCGCTAGATTTGGCTTTAATCTCATGCGCCCATTCCTTTTGCTGCTTGTTCAGCACCTCATCCAGGTCGCGCAAGCTCATGCCTTGTACGCGCAGCAACAGCGCCAGCAAGAGTTTACGCGGGTCTTCACCATCAACCAGATACGCTAGATAAGATTTGCGGCGCAACACGCCATAGACAGCCTCGGCGACAAAAGCACGGTCCTTAATGCCCAACTCGCGGTTTTGCTTGAAAAACCAGCCCAACTTCACATCGGCTGGACCCGTACCGCTAAGCACATCAGCCAGCGCCATGCCGGCCAGGCGTATTAAATTTTGATTCATAAACTCATTTCAGGATATCGGTGGAAAGACTGGTCACGATCTGCTCGATCACGCTACCATCTTTTTCGGTCTGGCGTATTTTAACCGGTAGATAGTGAAAATCGACAGCGAGCCACAGCTCGGTCTTTTCATCGCCATCTCCAGTGCTTCTGCCTATATGCATGGCGCGAAGATTACCAATCTTGGTTTGCAATTGGTCTTCGCCTTCAAAACTATAGGTATAAAACCTTAGTTTTTTACCGTTGGTAATCGATAGCTGCATTTCATCCAGCGGTGGTTCAAACATGAATTGGAACATAAAACTCAGTAGATCCTGCGTGCCTTCTGGCAAGGCTACGCTAATGGTACGCTTAGTGTTTTCCAGGGTAAGTTGGCCGGCTTGCCAATCAAAACTGGCGTGCTGAGTTTTGTCGGCCTGGTCACCAAACTGATATACATATTGCGCAGGCTGCAAGCCGCTGGTAGTGACGTTGCCTTCGCTAGTCTGGACTAGCTTGCCGGATAAAAACAACGCCATCAGGCCTTTGGCCTCTGCCACGTTGCTTAAGGTATAGGTGCCATCCGGCCGCTGCTTATAACTGATATGCGCAACACCAACCGTGTCGCCATCAACTTTGCGACGCAAATCAAAATCCATCTCGATATAGGCTGATGTGTTGAGAATCAGGCCCGCCGGCTGGCTTTCTGCATTTACCGGTGCTGTTGATTCAACACTATTTTCAGAGTCTGCAACCTGGTTATCCGGCGCTTGATCACTGGCAACTACGCTGGGCGCGGCAGGCTGTGCATCCTGACTGGCTGCCTGTGCCTCAGGCGCGGTTGGTGGATTTTCTGACAACACTGCGGGGGGTATAGACGCAGGCTTAGCAGGCGGCTTTCTTGCTTGCTTAACGGGCGCTGCCACCTTATCGGGCGTCGACTTGGCAATTGGCTGCAGCAACCGCATGTCTATGACGCTCTCAGATCTATCCAACGACGGCATATGCACACTGAGCCCACCCAGTACAATCAAATGGATAACGAGCGAAAGCGTGAGCGCAACAGCCCAGCGCCAAAAAGCAGAATTACTCCAGCGAATGATCCATTTACTCGGCATGCAAGCTGGTTAGGGTCTGCTCGATTTTGGCACCACGCTCATCGCGCATGGTCAACTTCACAGGCAGATAATGACTCTCGACGCCCAGCCACAATTCTTTCCCATCGTCGGCGTCCTTGCTGGCGTTTACCATGTGTACAGCCTTGAACTTACCGGCTGGCACTTCCAGCGTGACATTACGCTCCGTCACCTTATATTCGTAGTTACGCAGCTTTTTGCCTGTAGTGACCGGCATTTTGACTTCTATGCCATTGGGCGGGGAAAACATGAATTGGTAGGTAAAACTGCTTAAATCCTGCGTGCCTTTTTCCAGCGGCACGGAGGTAGGGTTACCTTTAACTTTCATGGTAAGTGTGTTGGCTGCCCAGTCAAAATCAGCAAACAGTGCTTTTTTCTCGTCATCCCCGGGGTGCACCTCAAAATGCGTGGGTTTGAGCCCTGCAGCCGTTACTTCACCTTCGCTCAGCAAACGGCGCACACCGAATAAGGCGTAGACGCCTATACCCTTGGTCACGCTTTCAATACGGTAGCGGCCGTTTTCCTGCTTATAGGTTTCGGTAACAGTGGCAAACGGCTGGCCATTCCTGGTGGCCTGATACACCACCTCCACCTGCTTGGGCGCAGCAATGGCCAAGCCTGCAAAAGGCAGCAGCGATAAGGCCAGAATTCCAGCTAGTGTTTTTTTCATAATCCGTCTCATCAAGTTAATGCGAAGTTTATCTAACGTACGAACAGCATGATGCGTTGGCACCTCGCTCACTGACAAGTTCAGGCAACCGGCCTTCAAACAACGATGGTTGCCGCTTCACCTGCCCGTTGAGGGCGGATATAACCGATGCTCCAAACCTGTTCGCCTTCTGCGGTCAGCAGGCTCTTTGCGGCTTCTGCATGTTGCGCGGACACAATCACCACCATGCCGATACCGCAGTTAAAAGTGCGGTGCATTTCCTGGTCTGTCACATTGCCCTGCGCTTGCAGCCAGGAGAATAGCGGCGGCATATCCCAGCTGCCCTGTTTGATTTCGGCCGTCAGCCATGCTGGCAACACGCGCGGAATATTCTCCGTCAGCCCGCCACCGGTGATATGCGCCATGCCCTTGACCGGCATGGCTTGTAGCAGCTTGAGCAGAGGCTTCACATAAATACGCGTCGGTGCCATCACTACATCGCGGAACGGCTTGCCATGGAAATCGCTATCGAAATCGATGCCGGAGTGCTCGACCAGCTTGCGGATGAAAGAGTAGCCGTTGGAATGCGCACCACTGGAAGCCAGACCCAGCACGACGTCGCCATCGGCAATGGTGCTACCGTCTATGATCGCTTCCTTGTCCACCGCACCTACGGCAAAGCCCGCCAGGTCATACTCACCTGCCGGATACATACCGGGCATTTCCGCCGTCTCGCCGCCCACCAAGGCGCAGCCAGCCTGTTCGCAACCCTGAGCAATACCTTTGATCACTTGCGCAGCGGTGCCAACCTCCAATTTGCCACAGGCAAAATAATCGAGGAAAAATAACGGCTCGGCGCCTTGCACCAAAATATCGTTGACGCTCATGGCCACCAGGTCGATACCCACGGTGTCATGTTTATTGAGCTGAAAAGCCAGCTTGAGCTTGGTGCCTACGCCATCGGTACCGGACACCAGCACCGGGTTTTTGAATTTCTTCGGCAGCTCAAACAGCGAGCCAAAACCGCCAATGCCACCCAGCACTTCAGGCCGCATGGTACGCTTGGCATATGGCTTGATCTGTTCGACCAAAGCATCGCCGGCCTCCATGTCGACGCCAGCATCGCGGTAACTCATTGAGGTTTTTGCTGCATCACCCGTTGAATTGTTGGAATTCAAGTTGAGTTCTCGCTTTCTACAAGATAAATTACAAGATTGAATAAGCTAATTTTAACTTAAATGGCCCTTAAACGAGAAAACCTCTTACCCGATTACCGCTGGATATTGTTGTTTTCTGGTTGTTTATTGCTGATTTACCTGCTGCGCCCCATCCTCGCCCCGTTTTTATTTGCCGCCATACTCGCCTATGTCTGCAGCCCACTGGTGGACAGGCTAGGCAATATTAAACTTGGCCGCCTGAGCATGGGGCGCACCAGTGCCACCCGCACTATCGGCACCGTACTGGTAATGCTGCTGCTGCTCGCCATCATGATCACACTATTGCTGATAGTTGTGCCGCTGTTGCAAAGAGAGTTATCGCTAGTAGCCCAACGCCTGCCTGCTTACCTGAGCGCGCTGCGTGATCGCCTGGACCCATGGCTACTGCAGCACTTTGGTGTGTCATTGGCTATAGATATCGCGCAAATTCAGGAAATGCTCACCAAAAACTGGAAAACCGCGGGTAATTTTGCCGGCCAGCTATTACTCGCCCTGAGCACGCATGGCTTGGCATTGTTAAACTGGCTGGTCAATTTGCTGCTAGTACCCGTGGTGCTGTTCTTTCTGCTGCGCGACTGGCATGTATTTGTAGAAAAAATCGCAGTGCTTTTACCGCGACGCTGGTATGCCAAGACCGCCACCATCGCCCATGAAATTGATCTGGTTCTGGCCGAATTCCTGCGCGGGCAGCTCTCTGTCATGCTGTTGATGAGTGCTTTTTATGCTGCGGGCTTATCGCTGGCAGGGCTGGAGCTAGCCATTCCCATCGGCCTCATTGCCGGCCTGCTGGGCTTTGTGCCGTATGTAGGCATCACCATCGGCATTATCCTGGCTTTATTGGCAGCCGCCTTGCAGTTCTCCTCTATCAGCCAGATCCTGCCCATACTGGCAGTTTTTGGCATAGGCCAGGTATTGGAGAGCATGCTGCTCACGCCTTTTCTGGTCGGGGACCGCATCGGCCTGCATCCCGTTGTCGTGATTTTCGCATTGCTCGCGGGCGGCCAGTTATTCGGGTTTACCGGCATACTGCTCGCATTGCCTGTCAGCGCCGCCATCGCAGTCGGTTTGCGCCATGCTAAACAAAGCTATCTCGTCAGTGATGCTTATCTGAAATGAAACAATTACTTTTAGACATCCAGCCGGCTGGGCTGCCGACGCTGGATAATTTTGTCGTAGGCCGCAATGCGGAAGCCCTGCACAGCCTGAGACTTGCCGCCAGCGGTAACAAGGACGCCCGTTTTATCTATTTATGGGGCAGCAATGGCAGCGGCAAAAGCCATCTGCTACGAGCCTGCGCAGAGCTGGCGCGCCAGCATAAAGTGTCTCTGGTCACCGCTGAGAACGTGCAGCTGTTGTCGGACGATCAGCAGATAGCCTTATTCAACACCTATAACCAATTGCGCACCGATACCTCAGCCCATGGTGGCGTCCTGCTTGCGAGTGGCGATGCAGTACCTACGCAGATGCGCTTGCGTGACGACCTCGCAACGCGGCTCGCATGGGGCCTGGTATATCAACTGCACCCGCTGACCGATGCAGAAAAATCGCAAGCGCTAAGAACGCACGCCAAGGAACGCGGCATGAAGCTGCCGGAAGAGGTGGTGGATTACTGCTTGCGCCATTTACGGCGCGACCTGCCTACGCTGATAGCGACGCTGGACGCGCTCGATGAATGGTCGCTGACCGAGAAAAAACCCGTGACCGTGCCCATGTTGCGAAAACTGCTGCAGTTTCCCATCAGCGCTTAAGAACCCAGACCTAATTCAGATAAAACAAGATGTTACGACTTACCGAAATAAAACTTCCACTAGACCATGCCGAAGGCGCAATCAAGTCCGCCATTCTCAAGAAGCTGGGTATTCCAGCCGCTGACCTCATTAGCTTTACCATATTTCGCCGTGGTGTTGATGCGCGCAAATCGCACGCCATCCTTTTTATCTATACGCTGGATATCGAAGTGCGCAATGAAGCGGCAATTCTCAAGCGCTTTAAAAAAGATCCGCATGTAGTCCCCACGCCCGACACCAGCTATCGCTTCGTCACACAGGCACCGCAGGATTTGCTATCGCGCCCGGTCATTATCGGCTTTGGCCCCGCCGGCATATTAGCCGCGCTGGTGCTTGCGCAGTCCGGCTTCCGCCCGCTGGTGCTGGAGCGCGGCAAAGCGGTACGCGAACGCACCAAGGACACCTGGAGCTTATGGCGCAAAGGCGTACTCAACTCGGAATCCAACGTACAGTTCGGCGAAGGCGGCGCAGGCACATTCTCCGATGGCAAGCTGTATAGCCAGATCAAGGACCCCAGGCACTACGGCAGAAAAGTACTGCACGAGTTCGTCAAGGCCGGCGCGCCTGAGGAAATCCTCTACGTCAGCAAGCCGCACATCGGCACGTTCAGGCTGGTGGGCATGGTCAAACAAATGCGCGCAACGATTGAGAGTCTGGGCGGCGAAATTCGCTTCCAGAGCCGCGTGGACGATATTGAGATCGAGCATGGTCAGGTGCAAGGCGTCGTTCTCGCCAGCGGCGAACGCATCGCCACCCATCACCTGGTCTTAGCCGTCGGCCACAGCGCACGCGACACCTTCGAGATGATCCACAAGCGCGGCATTTATATTGAAGCCAAGCCTTTCTCCATCGGCTTTCGCATCGAACACCCGCAATCGCTGATAGACCGCGCCCGTTACGGCCCGAACGTCGAGAACCCACTGTTGGGCGCTGCCGATTACAAACTCGTGCACCACGCCAAGAACGGCCGTTCCGTCTACAGCTTCTGCATGTGTCCGGGCGGCACCGTAGTTGCAGCAGCCTCCGAACCCGGGTGCGTGGTCACCAACGGCATGAGCCAGTATTCGCGCAACGAGCGCAACGCCAATGCCGGCATAGTCGTCGGCATTTCACCGGAACAAGATTACCCCGGCGACCCGCTAGCAGGCATGGCGCTGCAACGGCACTGGGAGGCGCAAGCCTATGAACTCGGCGGCAGAAACTACAAAGCGCCGGGGCAACTGATAGGCGACTTCATCGCCGCCCAACCCTCGACCGCATTCGGCACGGTGCAGCCCTCCTACACCCCCGGCGTGCATTTGACTGACCTCAGCACCGCCCTGCCCGAATTCGCCATCATCGCCATACGCGAAGCCCTGCCTGCTTTTGGTAAACAGATAAAAGGTTTTGACTTGCCCGATGGCGTGCTGACAGGCGTGGAAACGCGCACCTCCTCGCCTATCCGCATCAAGCGCAACGACGATGATCTACAAAGCATCAACACCAAGGGCCTGTACCCCACCGGCGAAGGGGCGGGCTATGCGGGTGGGATACTCTCGGCAGCGGTGGATGGCATCAAGGTTGCCGAAGCGGTGGCTTTGAGTATGGTGTCGGGATGATTTTCAATTTTAAACCCGTTACAAAACAATCTTGTACACTGTTATCGGTGCCTAATTTACGTTAGGTATTTAAATGTCGTCCCTCCCACTTTCAACATACGAGCGCTTTGCCGAATTCCTACACAAGCGAATCGATACTAGGCAGCATCTGACAGAAGACAGCGTTCGTTACGCCTTCTTCCTCGCCATCCTGCAGACCACTTCCATTCAGCAGCACGAGATCATCCTAGAGCTGCCGCATCCAAAGTTTCCGGGGAAGGAAGTCGACATGTACATCGCAGCAGCCGACGGACGCGTGGAGTTGTTCTTTGAGTTCAAGTTTCATCGCATGTCGAAGAGCGCATCTCCGAAGCCGCAAAAGGCAGGCTCCTTATTCAAGGATATAAGCCGTCTAGCTTCTCTCATATCGAAGGACCGACATTGCATTGTTGTTTACTTGACGTGCTCTGAGATGGCAAGGTACTTTGACAAGAATGAGGCTTCATACTCGGAGTTCTGGAAGCAACCAACGGGTGGGGAATTTGTCTACGATGATTCGTTTGTCGCTAAGACTACGGACACGTTCCGCAAGGCAAGCAGTGAACATCACGGCGCCCGCGTTCTGGTCGAGTTCAGCGCCCCCCTCATAAACGATTATCACGTGCGCGTGTTTGATGTGCGGAAGATCTGACCTTTCCATCGAGCGGACGTCAGGCATCTATGTCAGGCATCTATGTCAGCAATCGAATACCGCCATAATTTTCCTCTTAATGCTGCTGATGTAGCCGCGGTTTTTGATGCTTCCGGCATTCGTCGTCCTACCGATAATCTGGCGCGGATCGAACGCATGTTTACCAATGCGAACCTGATTCTTTCCGCTTGGCATGACGACAAACTCGTTGGGGTATGCCGCGCCCTGACTGACTTCAGTTATTGCTGCTATTTGTCTGATCTCGCAGTGGATAAGGCTTATCAACAGCATGGCATCGGACGTGAGCTTATTGTCCGCACTCGCTCTGCCATTGGGGAAGAGGTGGCGCTTATCCTGCTGTCAAGCCCTGAAGCAATGGAGTATTACCCCAAGGTCGGCTTCGAGAAAATCGAAAATGGCTTCATCATCAAACGTACCCAGTAACCCAAGCCTAAGCCGATGACTGAATTCGTCGATTTCTTAGAGGAAGTATTCAGGCAATTCGGGTCTGTACAAGCCCGAAAGATGTTCAGTGGCTATGGTTTGTATCATGACGGGGTGATGTTCGGGCTGGTTGCCGACGAAACGCTGCACCTGAAAGCGGATGCGTCCATCGCACATTATTTTGAGGCAAAAAACCTGGGGCAATTTGCATACAGCCGCAGCGAAAAAATCATCAAAATGTCCTACTACCTCGCGCCCGTGGATATATTTGATGACCCGGAAGAAGCTGCGAAGTGGGCCCATCGGTCATTTGAAGTGGCTTTGCGTACCCAGAAAAAAACCAAAAGGGGCTGATGTGGGCACCCGAAGATCACAGTTGTGGCTATCCTAACCCGAGCTACTGCTTGCTTTAAGCCTGGGTTACAGCAATCTCGCCAGAATTAGATTCACCCTTGTTGTCATGCCAGGTCACTGCGACCTGGTCGCCGACCTTGGCGCCGCGCACATGGAAAGTCAGATAGGGGTTCTTGGATATACCCGTACCCCACTGTGCTTCCAGCACCGGCGTGCCGTTGAGGGTGACCGTCACCAGTTGGATAAAATGCGCTGGCACAATTTCATCCAGATCATTTTTGCGGCGCCCGATTTCCATGGGGTGGCTCATCAAGACCTTGATCTCGGTGATTTCACCCTTAAGTTGGGCGCGCATTTTGATTGGAGCTGTCATTTGATTCTCCGACGCCTAATTGCAGCCGTTTTCCAGGACTTCCACTTGGCGACTGGCTTTAAAATACTGATCACCCGCTTTTACAATTACCTGAATATCAGAAGTTTCGGCCATTTTGATACGGGTGATGACGAATGGCTCTGCACCGTTGGAGAACATGAAGTTGGCGATTAGCGGCGTCGGGTTTTTCTCGGCCAGTATCGCTATGGCTTCTGTATTGGGAATGCGGCTTGTGACTTCCACTTGCACCACGGCGCCATTCTCGGCACGGTCAGGGGCGACGATTTCTATATCGGCACTTGGTGTTTCGCGTGGGATTGCCAAACCCTTGAGCGCGCCGGGCACTGAGGCAGACTCAAACGCGGCCTTGTTCCACAAGGCGGCCAGCACAGTGACAGGCGCGAGCAGCAAGGTGGCTGCGAGCCCTGACAACAGTTGCAAAAAGCTTCTGCGTTGCATGATGTTCCTTTGCTTAATGCCTCAAACCAGTGGGAAAAACCTAATTGAACCAACTATTTTTCTTGGGCTCAGCTACTAGCTGGCGGAGCTGATTCCGCCTGGCTTCCACAATAGATTGCTGGTAGAAATCCCCGTCTCCGGCCTTGGATGCCAGCTCCATTTGTTCCAGCGCCTTGGGTATATCGTAACGCCGGAAGTAGGCTTCACCTTGCGCCTGGTGGCGCAACATATTTTTGCCTTGCATGGTATAAGCCCGCGATTTCAGCTCGTAAAAATAAGGGTCGTCCGGATATCGCGGCTGCTTTTCTTCTATAAGCTTTAAGGCTTTATCGGCTTGACCCAAAGCCAGGAAATACTCGGCGTAACCGTAAATCAACGCCCGATAGCTGGGAAACATGGCCAGCGCAGCGGCATATTGCTTGGCGGCCTGCTCGGGCTTTTTGCGTGCGACTTCAATATTGGCACCCAGTGTCTCAAACATGGCATTGCGCGGGGCATTGGCACGTAGCCAGCCCAGCTGTTTGGCTGCGCCATCCGTATCATTATTGCGCATAAAAGCCTCTGCCAGGCCGTAATGCTGTGCTACCTCATTGCTGTATTTCTTATCCTGCAAATTGCCCTGGAACAGCGCTATCGCCTGCCTAGGCGTACCCAAGGCAGCCAGCAGCTTAGCGCGGACATACTGGAACTCCGGGTTATCTGGCACTTGGCGATAAGGCATCTGCTCTACACGGCTACGCACATCGGCAATACGCTCCGTGGTGAGCGGGTGAGTACGCAGGAAAGACGGCGCGCTGCCATCGACAAAGCGTGTACCTTTTTGCAAGGTCTCAAAAAAAGCTGGCATGGCGCGGGGATCAAACCCCGCGCTGTCCATAATCTGCAAGCCCACACGGTCAGCTTCGCGTTCATGCTCGCGCGTGTAATCGAGTTGTTTCTGGATTGCCCCGGCCGAGGCAGCGGTGAGCGCGCCTCCACCCAGTTGCGCATTGCTTCGGGCCGCCAATATCGCCACTGCCATGCTTGCCATGGTGATGATGGAATCCCGCTTTTGTTGAGCCAGCATGCGCGCCATATGGTGCTGTACGACGTGGCCGATTTCATGACCCAGCACGCCAGCTACCTCGGACTCGCTATTGGCGGCCACGATTAAGCCGGTGTGCACACCAACAACACCGCCGGGCATGGCAAAGGCGTTAATCGAGTTATCCTGCACGACAAAAAATTTGAACTGCTGCTGCTTGTCAGGGCCGCTGGCTGCGAGACGATAGCCCAGATTCTGCACATAGTCGGTAATTTCCACATCCTGCACGACATCATCGCTGGACATCACGTCCCGCATGATCTGATCCCCGATGCGCTGCTCATCCAGGGATGAAAGTACAGTGGCTGATACATCGCCAAGTTCGGGCAGACCATCCGCCAGAGCCATCGGCGCAAACAAGCTACACAATAGTATGAGATAAACTGGTTTCATGGTTGGTATGATAGCGATGTTGGATTTCAAGTTCACTGTTGTTCTGCTTGTAAATCAAAAGCCATCAATCAAGACTGGCTTTATCGGCTCGCTTTCACGTTATTTTTGATTTATAAACAGCATCAGGTTTCAAGTTTAAAAGGCTAATTAATGAGCGCACTCACACATTTCGATGATTCTGGTCAGGCCCACATGGTCAATGTCGGTGAAAAATCCGAAACCCTTCGTGTGGCAAAAGCCACAGGCAGCATCCGCATGCAGCCTGAAACTTTGCGCCTGATTGTACAAGGCGATGCCAAAAAAGGCGACGTGCTGGGTATCGCGCGCATCGCCGCCATACAAGGCTCCAAGCGCACTTCAGAGCTGATTCCTTTATGTCACCCGATCAGCCTGACCAAAGTCGGTGTTGAATTTGAAATAGAACAACCCAACGCAACCATCCATTGCACCGTAACTGCCGAAACCGTCGGCCGCACCGGGGTGGAAATGGAGGCACTTACCGCCACCAGCGTGGCGCTGCTGACCATCTACGACATGTGCAAAGCGGTGGACCGCGGCATGCAGATTTGTGAAATCAAACTACTGGAAAAAGCGGGTGGAAAATCAGGCCACTGGAAGGCTGCATAGCAGGCTATTGATATATATAAGCTTCTTATTGGGATGAGGTCTTTTAATAGGCCCGATTACATAGGGCATAAATAAAAACGCGACTCCGCTTTTGCTTCTTGTCCATCGACTGCCTCGAATGGAGGCCTAGAGCTATTGACTCAGCCCTCACAGCCTCCAGTTGGCTTGCCCGTCCACTAATGCGTACTCCACTCATGTCAAAGATCTACTGATTTTCGACAAGTCAGAATTACCGCTTCCGTGGTTCCTTGATGTCGACGACCTTTTCAGCCTGAGACTCCTCCTTTGCTGCAGGAGCAAGTTCGGCAATATGCTTGAAAAGACTTTCAATATCGGAGAACTTGGCGCAGTTGATACCTTTTGCCTTCAGACCGCCAATAATCTCATTAAACCCCGCGTCTTTGGTCAGGATGGAAAACTGCTCGTCCGGATGCTGGATCGCCAGCTCACCTAGCTGGAAGGCAATATTGAAATCGATAGCATTGCGCCGCCCATGATCAATCTGGATGTATTCAGCATCCTCCCCCAGCGGTTGCAGCACACGTGCCAAAGAAAGGGGTATCACGTTGTGATGGGAGCCCAAAAAAATCTTGATTCTGATTTTGCATGAGCTGTTGTTAATGCGGCCAATGTTACCTAGGTGAGAGTTGTCGTAATCGACAAAAACATAATGTGTTTGCATGATGACACCTCTTAAAATCAGCTTATAGCTGCATATATACAATAAATTCCGCACGCGGTCGATACATTAGATTTTGGGCTCCAAGGCCCGCATGCGTCGCCTATGGCCCTCCGGCTATCTATCAGCCTTAAACTAAGGCATAACGGGAGGCCTCCCGAGTCGCAATCGCTATCCAGCAGCATTCAGGAATCAAAGCGACAAAGCAGATCATCGTTGTTAGCAAGCAAGCTTTACTAAGGCGCACCCATTATGCGCGCCTCGAATTGCCATGGCCCGATGTCAGGCCGCATCCTGATTACACTAAATCTTTGTGCTTACTGGATTTGGGAAAATAAAGAGATTAGAGGGAACGGTCGATACATTGCGAGCCTGGCAACGAAAGCTGCAAGATTAGGCGCGCTAAGCTACTCAACTCATGGCGAATGGTCTTGCATCAGGCAAAGGCTGCTCACCACAAATCAACGCGGCGACCATTTTGGAACTGCATGGCGCCATGGTCAGGCCATAGCGAAAATGGCCTGTATTCAGATAAAGGTTTTCCACCATCGGATGCCCTGCAATCGTTGGCAGGTTTTCTGGTGTGCCTGGCCGCAGGCCGCTCCAGTGCTTGAGTATAGGCATATTTTTGAGCTCCGGCAGAATGGCCTCAGCTTTCGCACTCAAGTCATTTTTAACGCTTTCCGTGGTGGACGTATCAAAGCCCACGTCTTCAAGCGTACTGCCTGCGAGCAGCAATCCACCTTTACGCGGCACCAGATAAAAACCTTCTCGATAAACCATGTGCTCCAGTGCCTGAGCCGGCTGCTGATAGAGCAAAATCTGGCCGCGCATGGGTTTAATGTTGAGCTTCATGGCATTTGCTCGCAGCAGTTCAAAACTCCACGCGCCTGAAGTGACCACAAACTTGTCTGCTTGCAGCTTTTCACCGTGCACCGTTTCCCACTCGTCCAGACGCTCTAGTTCTGGCAGCGGTTTCAATTGCGTGTGTTCGAGCAATTTAACACCCTGCATTTCCAGTGCCTTACGCAAGGCCTGGAGCAGATGCGGCGGACGCACCTGGCCAACCGTAGGTAACCACAAGCCATCACCGGGGCTCAAGGACTGCACAATGAGCTGCGAAGCAAGTACAGGCTCGGCTGCAACATGATTAGCAGCACACCAGGCTTGTGCCGCTCCGCTATCAAACTTGGGCAGTATCAGCAGACCGCTTTGCTGATATTCCGGATCTATACCGGTTGCGCTGAGCAAGCGCTCACACAGCGCCGGGTAAAGGCTGGCGCCGGTCAAGGCCAGCTTGTTTACCGCATCGGAGTATAGCCACGGCAGCAGCGGGAACAAAAGGCCCGCGCCAGCCCACGAGGCCTCGCCGGAATTCTGGCTGGCTATTTCCCCACGCTCCACCAGCGTCACGCGGCAACCGCGATCGGCCAGCTCCAGAGCGGTAAGGCAGCCGACAATGCCGCCTCCGGCGACCAATACATGTGTGCTCATATTCATCATCCAGTCAGCAATACTTTTTCAGCATCAATTAAATCCTGAGGCCTGCCTAGCAAGACCACGACATCGGTTGCTGCAAAAACAGATTCAGGTTCCGCTTCGTAAGGCCTGAAACTGTTGCGACGTATGGTTTTCACTTCTACCTGATAGCCTTCCAGGCCCATATCCATGACACGTTTACCTACGCAGTAAGCTAATGGTGGTATGACCACGGAATGTAGCCGCGGCTGATTTTTTTCCAGATCTTCCTGTTGTTCAACGTCGGAAACACCGTGGAAAAAGCCGCGGAACATTTTGTAGCGTTCTTCGCGGAAGCGACGAATGCGCTTAACCACCCTATTGAGCGGCACACCGAGCAGCACCAGCGCATGCGAGGCCAGCATCAAGCTGCCTTCCAGCACTTCGGGCACGACTTCCGTAGCGCCCGCTTCACGGAAGGTTTCCAAGTTGGAATCGTCCACAGTACGTACAATCACCGGCAGCTGCTGATAGTTCTCCTGCACCACATGCAGGATTTTCATGGCCGATGGCGCATCGTTATAGCTCACAATCAAGGCCTTGGCGCGCTCGATTCCAGCAGCGCGCAATACAATGTGCTTGCCTGCATCGCCATACATCACGTTTTCACCCGCGACGGCGGCTTCTTGCACACGCGAAGGATCAATATCCAATGCAATAAACGGAATATTCTCTTCCGTTAAAAATCGCGCCAAATACTGACCGCTACGGCCAAAGCCGCAAATGATGACGTGGCCGGACAACCCCCTGCCGACCGCTGTTATGTCTTCGATCTGCCGGCTGCGGTTGCGTGTATAGCTGCGCGAGAAAAACTCCGCTATCTCCAGATTGCGCTGGATAATAAACGGCGCAACCACCATGGACAGCAGCGATGCCGCCAGTACCACCTGCAAAGCTTGCGCACTGAGCAGACCATTTTCCAGCCCTAAAGCCAGCAGCACAAAACTGAATTCACCTGCCTGTGCCAGCGTGACGCCCGCCCGTATGGCAACGCCTGGCTCATAGCCGAAAACCCGGCTGGAAAGCGCTACCACTACAGATTTAAATATAATCAACCCGACCAGTACCAGCAACACCATGCCGATATTGGAGGCTAGTTGCTGGATATCCAGCAGCATGCCTACCGTCACGAAAAACAGCCCCAGCAAAATATCGCGGAAAGAAGCGATATCCGATTCCACCTCGTAGCGATAGCGCGTTTCAGAAATCAGCATGCCTGCAATGAATGCTCCCAGCGCATACGAGAGGCCAGCTAATTTGGTGGCGAAGGCGAGCATCAAAGTCACCATCAGTACATTCATGACGAATAGCTCACGTGAGCGTTGGCGTGCGACCAGGCCAAACCAGCGATTCATCAAATTTTTGCCAAACACAAATAGCAGAGTCAGCAGGCCTGCCGCCTTGAGCAAGGCAATGCCCAATGTGCCGACCAAGTCTCCCGAATGCGCTGATAAAGCAGGAATCAAGACCAGCAAAGGCACTACAGCAATATCCTGGAACAGTAGCACGCCGATAGCCAGGCGGCCATGACGCGAATTTAGATCCAGACGCTCAACCAGCATTTTTGAAACTATTGCAGTGGAAGACATAGCCAGCGCGCCGCCGATCACCAATGCCTCGGGCCAGCTCAAACCCATGAAGACACAGCCCCCCATAACCACCGCCAGCGTAATGCCGACTTGCGCCCCACCCACCCCCAGCACAATGCGGCGCATGGAATACAGCTGCGGCAAGCTGAATTCCAGACCTATACTAAACATCAGGAAGACGATGCCGAACTCCGCCAATTCGCGGTTGGCTTCCGTGTCAGGCAAGATACCAAAGGTCTGTGGGCCTAGCGCCAACCCCACCAGGAAGTAAGCCAGCATGGCTGGCAAGTCAAAAGCACGAAACAAGGCTACCACCAGCACCGAACTGGTCAGAAGAATCAAAATTGTGGGGAGAGTTTCATGCATAAGCAGTTTAGGCAAAATTTATGCCGACTTTGATAAAAGTCGAGGTTATTTGTGCGTGTATCCTTTATTCGCAGGGCATTCCCTTTTATACTTGGTATGTATGGAAATATCCAAATTACATCAATCTGGCACCAAACCACCGCTGGAATTAGCTCGAGAAGTGTTAATGATAGAAGCACGCGAGGTTGAAGCACTAGCCCAGCGTCTTGATGACAGCTTCACTCGCGCCATTGCCCTCATTTTACAATGCCATGGTCGCGTTGTGGTAAGCGGCATGGGGAAATCCGGCCATATCGGCTGCAAAATTGCAGCCACACTGGCCAGCACCGGGACGCCGGCATTTTTCATGCATCCTGCCGAAGCCAGCCATGGCGATCTTGGCATGATAACCAAGGATGATGTTGTCATCGCGCTCTCCAATTCCGGCGAAAGCGATGAATTGCTTGCGATTCTGCCTTTGCTCAAACGCATGGGTGCCAAGCTGATCAGCTTGACCGGCAATCCGAAGTCAACGCTGGCAAAACAGGCCGATGTGCACCTGGATGCCCACGTATCACAAGAAGCCTGCCCATTAGGCTTGTCACCGACTGCAAGCACTACTGCAACGCTGGCCCTGGGTGACGCACTGGCCGTTACCCTGCTTGATCAGCGCGGTTTCTCGGCAGACGACTTTGCGCGCTCGCATCCCGGCGGCAGCCTGGGGCGCCGCCTGCTGGTGCATGTGCATGATGTCATGCGAGTGGGCGACGCCATTCCAAGTGTGCCTCTGGATGCATCGCTTTCTCACGGCCTCATGGAAATGTCACGCAAAGGTTTGGGCATGACCGCGATAGTGGATACTGCGGGTAAAGCCGTCGGCGTCTTCACCGATGGCGATTTGCGCCGTGCTTTTGAAAATGGTGTAAGTGTAACGACTACTTGCATGCGTGATGTCGTACACGCAAACCCATTGAGCATTAGCCCCAATCAACTGGCGGTGGATGCTGTAGAACTGATGGAAGAGCAAAAAATTAATGCCCTGTTAGTGATGGACGCACAGGGTAATCTGGTCGGTGCACTCAATATGCACGACTTACTTAGAGCAAAGGTGGTTTAAAGTGAGCACTGTGGAAACAAACAAACAAATCGAAGATCGTGCAAAACGCATCAAAGTCGTTATATTCGATGTAGATGGCGTAATGACCAACGGCGGATTGATTCTGGGAGATGATGGCCTTGAGTACAAAGCCTTTCACTCACAGGACGGGCTGGGCATGAAACTGCTCAAAGCCAGTGGCGTGCAAATGGCGCTTATTACCGGGCGCACTTCCAACGTGGTCGTCAAGCGTGCTGAAAACACAGGTGTTGCGCGTTTTTATCAAGGAATTGAGGACAAGCTTGAAGCTTTTAATGAACTATTAAAGGAGTTCCAGATCTCAGCGGAAGACTGTGCTTTCATGGGTGATGACGTGGTTGACTTACCGCCCATGCGCCGCTGTGGATTCGCTGTGACGGTACCTCACGCAATGCCACTGGTTAAGGAGCACTCGCATTACATTACAACACGCGGTGCAGGAAACGGTGCGGTGCGGGAAATCTGCGAGCTGATTATGCGCGCGCAAGGCACGTTCGACGCTCAGATGGCGCAATATTTAAAGTAGATGGCTGATTAAGAGCTTCATTGCATGTATGGCCGCCCTACTGTTTTGTTTCCGCTGGCATTGCTGGCACTACTGGCACTGCTTACGCTATGGATCGACCGCACCGTGCACATACCGCAGCACAAGCCGGATGGCAATACACGGCATGACCCTGACTACATGGTGAGTAATTTTGTCACTACCAAGACGGATATGCATGGCAATCTGCGCTACGTGCTGGCCGCCGTCGAAATGAAGCACTATCCGGATGATGACAGTACCGAACTGGTACGACCACGCTATACCCAGTACAACGTTGGCAGGCCCTATACCCAGATTGAAGGTCAACGAGGATTGGTATCCAGCAATGGCGACAATGTTCAATTCATGGATAATGTAAAGGTAGTGCGTCAGGCCTTCAAAGACAGGGGCGAAATGACTATGCTGACGGAATATTTGAACGTGACACCCAAAAGTGATATCGCCACCACCGATAAGCCGGTAGTGATTTTGCAGGCGCCGAAAACCGTGATTCATGCAACAGGCATGATTTACGATAAAAAACGGCGTACCGTGCAATTGCTGAAACATGTGCGCGTGCATTATGAGCGGCCTGAGTCTCCTGCCCCGCTTCCCGCAAATAAAGTCAAAAATCTGAATAAACCATCGCGCACGATAACTACAAGTAAAAACGCTGGCAAAGCAAAGGCCCGGCAGTCCAGAACCAGCGGGAACGCCGCAACTAAAACCACGCCCAACCAGAACAACACGCGGACTCGGAGACCACAATGAGCAAACTGCATCGCCCCAGCCTGCTAGCCATCATGCTGATGTTGCTAACTTTTAATGCGAGTGCAGAAAAAGCTGATCGCGACAAACCCATTGATCTTGAAGCCGATACGCTCACGGTGAATGACGCCAAGAAAACCAGCACCTACACCGGAAACGTAATCCTGACGCAAGGCACATTGGTCATACATGCTGACAAACTGATAGTGCGCGAGGATCAGGAGGGCTTTCAGCACAGCACGTCTTATGGCAACCCGACCACCTTCAAACAGAAACGTGAAGGCAAGAACGAATATATAGAGGGTAGCGGACAACGTATCGAGTACGATGCGCGCATGGACAAAGTGCAGCTTTATACCAAGGCCTGGGTAAAACGCGCTGATGATGTGGTCAATGGCGATTACATCATGTATGACGCCAATTCCGAGTATGCCGAAGTCCTGGGTGGAGGCTCACAGTCAAAGACCTCGGGCACATCTGGCGGCCGCGTAAAGGCTGTGATCCAACCCAAGAAGAAAGTGGTTCCAGCCAGTGGTCAACCTACACCCAATCCATAAAGATACGCATCGTAGCGAAGCCATGGCATTACAGCCCACCACATCGCTGCAAACGCAATTAATAGAACTGCTGGCAATATGAGCGAACTGAGTGTCGAAAATCTGCGCAAGCAATACAAGTCGCGTACCGTGGTGCACGATATATCCTTGCAACTCAACAGTGGCGAGGTGGTAGGGTTGCTTGGCCCTAACGGTGCAGGCAAGACTACCAGTTTTTACATGATGGTGGGCTTGGTGCGCCTGGATGCCGGCCGTATTCTGCTCGATGGCAAAGACCTGAGTCGGCTGCCGATTCACCAGCGCGCGCGTCTCGGTCTCTCTTACCTGCCGCAAGAACCTTCTATTTTCCGCAAGATGACGGCCGCAGAAAACATCATGGCGATATTGGAGCTGCAAAAGCTTACTGCCCAGGAGATGGAAGATCAGCTCGAATCCCTGCTGCACGAGCTACATATCACGCACATCCGCAACAACATGGCAGTCAGCCTTTCTGGCGGCGAGCGGCGCCGTGTAGAAATTGCCCGCTGCCTTGCCACTAACCCCAGCTTTATTCTGCTCGATGAACCCTTTGCCGGTATCGATCCGATTGCGGTACTGGATATTCAGAAAATTATTCGTTTTCTTACTGAACGCAATATAGGCGTATTGATTACCGATCATAACGTGCGTGAAACACTAGGAATATGCGACAGAGCGTATATAGTGAATGAAGGCCGGGTGTTTGCTGCTGGACGGCCCAGCGACATTATCCATAATGATAGTGTCAAAGAAGTATATCTCGGCAAGGATTTTCGCCTGTAACACACAGCGCAGCCGAGGAAGCTAAACCAATTGTCATGAAACAAAGCTTACAACTTAAATTTTCTCAGCATCTTGCGCTAACACCGCAGCTGCAACAGTCTATCCGCCTGCTGCAACTTTCTACCCAGGAGTTGAACCAGGAACTGGAAACCCTATTGCAAGCCAACCCCTTGCTGGAACGCGCCGATAAAAACGAAGATGGCTCGGACGTTGAACCGCCAGATATCTTTGTGCCGGCAAGTACAGCATCAGAAACCGCTGTGGCCGTCCCTGAAGAAAGCCCGCGCCAGGAAGAATTCGGTGAGAGCTACCTGGAATTTTCTGGCGGCAACCGCTGGGAGGAGAATAGCTCCGGCAGCGACGACGACAATGATTTCACTTTTCAGGAAGCCGTCACACTCACGCTCAGGGAACATCTCCTAAGCCAGCTCAAGCTTATGCCCCTCTCAGAACGAGACCAGGCGCTGGCTATGTTTTTGGTGGATGCTATTAACGATGATGGCTATCTGGAGCAGTCGCTGGAGGAACTGGCAGCCATGCTGTCGGAGGAGTCCGAAATTGATCCCATGGAGTTGCAGACCGCGCTCAAACTTATCCAGCATCTCGACCCGCCCGGCATAGGCGCACGCAATCTGGCGGAGTGCCTGTCACTACAGCTGCAAACCCTGCTTGCGGACACGCCGCATCTTAATATCGCCATTGCCGTGGCCGAAAACCACTTACCTTTATTAGGGACACGTGATTACGCCAAATTACGCAAGGTGCTGCACTGCGATGACGAAACCCTGCGTCTGGTACAACAGTTGGTCACCCAGCTCAATCCAAGACCGGGCGCAGGGTTTACCCATATAGGCTCGGATCACTATATCCAGCATGAAATTCTCGTGAAAAAAGTTAAAGGCATCTGGGTGGCCAGCCTCAATGATGAGGTGGTGCCCAAGCTACGCATCAACCAACTTTATGCCAACATTTTAAAACGTAACCGCGAGAGTTCCAGCCAATATCTAATGAGCCAGATGCAGGAAGCGAAATGGATGATCAAGAATATCCAGCAGCGCTTTTCTACCATCCTGCGCGTTTCGCAAGCCATTGTGGATCGTCAGCGCAACTTCTTTGAGCATGGCGATGTAGCCATGCGGCCATTGGTGCTGCGCGAAATCGCCGATGAGCTCGGCTTACACGAATCGACAGTTTCACGGGTCACAACGCGTAAGTATATGCTCACACCACGCGGTGTTTATGAGCTCAAATATTTCTTTGGCAGCCATGTCGCAACGGAATCTGGTGGCGCCTGTTCTGCCACTGCCATTCGCGCGCTCATCAAGCAAATGGTGAGTGAAGAAAACCCGAAAAAACCACTGTCAGATAATCAGATTACCGATATTCTGAGTCAACAAGGCATTGTGGTAGCAAGACGCACTATTGCAAAATACCGCGAGTCTTTGCAGATCCCCGCGGCCAACCAACGCAAGTCACTTTGACGCGCGTTTTCACTGAAGGAGAGCATTATGAACTTGCAATTAACCGGGCATCATCTAGAAGTAACTCAAGCCTTGCGTGACTATCTACTAAGCAAGCTCGCACGAGTTAGCAATCACTTCGATCATGTGATCGATGTGAAGGTAACATTAAGCGTAGAAAAACTAGTGCAAAAGGTTGAAGCGACCCTGCACGTACCAGGCAACGATCTGCACGTCGCCTGCACTGATGAGAATATGTATAGCGCGATTGATTTGCTGGCCGACAAACTGGACCGTCAGGTTTTAAAGCATAAAGAAAAACAAGGCGACCATCGCAAAGCTAACGGCGCGCTGAAACATCAGGCTACAGAGTAAGCAAACCGTCACCGGCGGGATGAGATGTGAGGCGCAAATTGCCAATTAACAGCAAATTAAAAAACGAAACCTATCGATTAGATAAGCAAGTTTTGAATACCCTTACACCAAAGCAGCTCATCCCCCGTGCCGTAGGTTTGTATCATGGCTGAAATCAGCGTTGCACAGCTCTATAAGGACACGCGCTGCAACCTCAAGTTGACGTGGGTGGCGGGCCTTGCCGGTGGCGACAACCTGTTAACCAGCGAGACCGTCACCAAGCCATCATTGGCGCTGATCGGCCATCTCAACTTTGTGCATCCCAATCGGGTACAGGTACTGGGTTGTGCCGAAATGGACTATCTGCGCAGCCTCAAGCCTAAGGAGACGCAACAGGCCATTCATAATTTGTTTTCCACCGATTTGGCTGCAGTTGTTGTCGCCAATGGCGAAGCGCCACCTGAGGAGCTTCTTGCCGCCGCCGATCAATACCGCACACCTTTATTCACCTCCCCGCTACAAAGTCCGGGCCTGATGGATGTCTTGAGCCACTATCTGGCACAGGCCGTTGCTGAATCAGAAAGCTCTCATGGCGTATTTCTGGAAGTTCAGGGCTTTGGCGTGCTGATCAAAGGCAACCCGGCAATTGGTAAAAGTGAGCTCGCCCTTGAGCTCATATCGCGCGGTCATCGACTGGTCGCAGATGATATTGTTGATTTCTTCCGCATCGCGCCTGACCGTCTGGAAGGCCGTTGCCCGGTGCTATTGCAGGATTTTCTGGAAGTCCGAGGCCTCGGCGTTTTGAATATCCGCGCGCTGTTTGGCGATAATGCGGTCAAACCTACCAAACCACTGGATTTGATTATCCAGCTTGAAATGGCCGATACATTAGCGCCCCAGCTGCTGGACAGGCTTAAAATAAAATCCCAGCAAGAGAAAATTCTTGGCGTAAAAGTCTCCAAGGTTGTGATCCCCGTGGCCGCCGGCCGCAATATCGCTGTACTGGTTGAAGTAGCCGTGCGTAACCACATGCTGTTGCTGCGTGGTATAAACGGCACCAAACAATTCATGCAACGGCAAAGCCGCGAGATGTCCCGAGCCATGAAGAGCGGTGCTGTTTCAAGCAATACCACAAAAAAACTGCAGCAAGCTGATTAATGCAGCTGGTTATCGTCACTGGCCTTTCCGGCTCCGGCAAAAGCATAGTGCTAAAAGCACTGGAGGATAGCGGTTATTACTGCGTAGACAATCTGCCAGCCACCCTGCTGCCGCTAATTCCACAGCATCTGGGTGCAGTGCATCAGGAGCGGGTGGCCATCAGCATTGATACTCGCAGCTCCGCCTTGGAGGCCTTGCCGGAAAGCATTGAGCAGCTTAAGGCGCTAGGAATTACGGTACAGGTACTATTTCTCGAATCCAACGTCGAAACCCTGGTTAAACGCTTTAGTGAAACGCGGCGGCGTCATCCCTTGAGCAATGAAAACACCACGCTTGCCGAAAGCATAGTGCATGAGCGCGATATGCTGGCACAGCTGGCTGACTTAGGGCATTGCATTGATACCAGCAATTTGAGCGCGAATGCTTTACGAAACTGGGTTAAGGATTTTGTCTCGCAGGAAAACGGTGGATTAACCCTGCTGTTTGTTTCGTTTGGTTTCAAGCACGGTATCCCGCTGGATGCAGACTTGGTGTTTGATGTGCGCTGCCTGCCAAATCCGCACTACGATCCGGCGTTACGGCCTATGACAGGACAAGATGCTCCGGTTAAGGAGTTTCTGCAAAAGCAAGAAGCCGTACTTGCCATGTACGCGGATATTCGCGGATTTGTGGGGCGATGGTTGCCGTGCTTTGTGCGGGACAATCGCAGTTACCTGACGATTGCTATTGGCTGTACCGGCGGTCAGCATCGCTCGGTATATCTTGCTGAGCAATTAGGCCATTATTTTATGACCCAGCAACAAAAGGTGCTTATCAGACACCGAGGTTTGGAATAATACGAGAGGCTGCAAAATTTTCAAGCTGTTTGCCTTATGCCGCTCTATATCAATTAGGATGTTGCCATGATAGGAATCTTTGTTATCGCCCACGGCACAATGGGCGAAAGTCTGATCCACTGTGCCAGCCATGTAATGGGCGCGCGACCACCTTTAATGCAGCAATTAGGAGTCGGCACGCATGACGACCCTGCCGCTTTACTGCCGCATGCACAAAGATTGGTGAAAGAACTGGATGAGGGACAAGGCGTCCTTATCCTCTCTGATATTTACGGTGCGACTCCATGCAATCTGGTCGGAAAACTGCTAGTGCCGGGGCGTGTCGAAGGGGTCGCCGGAGTGAATTTACCCATGCTGGTTCGTGTCCTCACTTATCGCAATGAAAACCTGAAAGTGCTAGTCGAAAAAGCCTTGAGCGGTGGCCGCGAAGGTGTCATTCATTTTACTGAGGAAGCATGTAAACACCATGATTAAGCAGGAAGTAGAAATCATCAACAAGTTGGGCCTGCATGCTCGCGCCTCCACTAAACTTACCCAGACTGCCAGCCAGTTTGGTAGTGAAATCTGGATCGAGCGCAATGGCAGACGCGTTAACGCCAAGAGCATTATGGGTGTGATGATGCTGGCCGCCAGCAAGGGCAGCAAAATTAACCTGGAGACTTCAGGCTCTGATGAAAAACCTGCAATGGATGCATTGGTTGGGCTGATTGATAACCGTTTTGGTGAGCCGGAATGAGCATCACTTACTACCTGGGTTGCGCTTGATGTGTTACGCCCTTTTAGTGGGGTGCCCTGCTATGAATTCCATCATTTTATTAGGTTCCACTACTTCATGAGCTTCACTATTTTGCCAGGTTCCGCTCTATGAGCTTCACCATGCACGGGGTTGGGATTTCCGGTGGCATCGCCATAGGCCATGCACATCTGGTTTCGCACGCATTGCTTGAGGTGGCGCATTACCAGGTCCCGAAAAATCTGGTGGCTCAAGAAGTCGCGCGTTTTGAACAGGCCGTGCTCACCGTCAAGAAGGATCTGGAAAGCATACGCCGCCAATTGCCCGTCAATGCACCAGCTGAATTGGGCGCATTCCTTAGTACGCATTTAATGATTCTGTCAGACAAGACACTGTCTGAAGAACCCAAAACCCTCATACGTAATGAACTCTGTAACGCCGAGTGGGCGCTTAAACAGCAAATGGAAGACGTCATTACGCAATTCGAACAGATTGAGGACGAATATCTACGTGAGCGCAAACAGGACGTCGTACAAGTAGTCGAACGCGTTATCAAGGTCTTGCTTGGCCACCCAAGCCAGGTACCACTCAAGGCACAGGAAAGTGCAATTATTCTGGTGGCGCATGATCTTTCTCCAGCAGACACCATCCAGTTCAAGCAGCATCAGTTTGCCGCTTTTATCACGGATGTTGGCGGCGCTACTTCACATACCGCGATTCTGGCGCGTAGCCTCAATATTCCGTCCATCGTTGCGTTACAGCGAGCGCGGGGACTGATTCGTGATGGCGAACTGATTATCGTCGATGGTGATCAGGGTGTAGTCATTGCCAACCCTGACAAGGCTACACTTGCCGAATACAAGCTGCGACAGGAGCAATGGGAGCTAGAGCAGCAAAAACTTAAACGGCTCAAGCTCACAAAAGCCATCACCCTGGATGGCACTACGATTGAGCTGCATGCCAATATTGAAGTACCTGAAGACGTGATTAAGGCCAAAGAAGCAGGTGCCACAGGGATAGGCCTGTACCGCACCGAGTTTCTGTTCATGAACCGGCGTGACATGCCGGATGAAGAAGAACAACTTGCTGCCTATCGCAAAGTGGCGGAGGCGATGAAGGGATTTCCTGTCACCATCCGCACGCTGGATTTGGGGGCAGATAAGCAGATGAACCCGGACACGGTCCGCACCTGTGCCAATCCGGCTCTGGGCCTGCGCGCGATTCGCCTGTGCCTGTCCGAGCCACAAATATTCCACACCCAATTACGGGCCATTTTGCGTGCCTCACATTATGGCAATATCAAGATTCTGGTGCCCATGCTCTCCACATTGTCTGAACTGCGCCAGATGCTGCTGTTGCTGGAGCGTGCCAAACAGAGTCTGCGTTTGCAAAACATACCATTTAACGACAAGATCGAAGTCGGTGGCATGATAGAAGTGCCGGCGGCGGCATTAAATGCCGAGGCTTTTGCCAAACAGCTGGATTTTCTTTCCATCGGCACCAATGACCTTATTCAGTACACATTGGCGATTGACCGTACCGATGACGCTGTATCCCATTTATATAACCCACTGCATCCCGCTGTATTGCAGCTGGTGGAAATGACCATACGTGCAGGCCACAAGCTTGGAAAACCGGTATGTGTTTGTGGCGAAATGGCAGGGGATGCGAGATTTACCCGGCTATTATTGGGCTTTGGCCTGCGCCAATTCTCCATGCACCCGGCAAATGTGCTGGCAGTAAAACATCAAGTATTACAGAGCAATCTGCCTAAGCTGATGGCGGGCGCACGTAAAGTTCTAGGCAGTCAGGATATCGAGAAAACGGAACCTTTGCTGCAAAAACTTAACCTTTGACCAAGAGAGTGCTGCCATGACTGAAACCAGTACAGAAATAAGCGCTGATGAAAAAAATATCGTTGTACTCACTCACATGGGTGGCACCATATTTTCATTTATCCCCGCTTTGGTAGTCTGGCTATTAAAGAAGGATGACAGCGCTTATATCGCCGACCAGGCCCGTGAGGCGCTCAATTTCCAGATTACTGTGTTAATCGCCCAGATCATCAGTTCTATCCTGATAGTAATACTGATTGGTTTTGTGCTAATGGGCATCATCTGGCTCGCCAACATTATCCTTTGCATTATTGCCGCGGTTGCGGCCAGCAAAGGAGAGCATTACCGCTACCCGTTCACTTTACGTTTGATAAATTAAGGATTAAAGAAGTGTCCCAAAACTCTTTGCTTACCAACCCTTTGCTCAATTTTTCGGGCTTGCCCAAGTTCGATCAGGTGCAGGCTACCCACGTCACACCGGCAATGGATCAATTGCTTGGGGCCGGACGGCAGTTGCTGGAGAGTTTAAGTACAAGTGCGGAAGCGCCGACCTGGAATAATTTCGCGCGGTCGCTGGAAGATATGGAAGAGCAGATTTCGCGTGCCTGGTCACAGGTATCACACATGAACGCCGTCATAAATAGTCCCGAGCTGCGCGAAGCGTATAACGACAATCTGCCCAAACTAACGGCTTTTTATGCTGATTTATCTCAGGATGAACGCCTATATGCCAAGTTTCGTGCACTGCGTGCCAGCACGGAATATGACACCCTAAATGCAGCACAACGCAAAATCGTGGAAAACGAATTGCGTGATTTCCGCCTAGGTGGCGCGGAGTTGCCTGATAACCAGAAGGCACGCTTTAAGGAAATTCAGGAAGAACTATCCAAACTTTCCTCCAAGTTCGAAGAGAATTTGCTGGATACGACCAATGCCTATTCACTCATCGTCAAAAACTCTGAAGAGCTAAAAGGTATTCCGCAAGATGCGCTGCAAGCGGCTGAAGAAGCTGCCGGGGAAGAAGACGGCCAAAAAACCGGTGCTTCGGGCTGGAAATTCACCCTGCACTTCCCTTCCTATATGCCGGTGCTGCAATACGCCGAAAATCGTAAATTACGCGAAACCTTATATCGCGCCTATGCCACCCGCGCTTCGGAATTCGGTAATGCCGAATGGGATAACACCTCTTTAATTTCAAGTATTCTAAAACTACGGCATGAAGCTTCACGCTTACTGGGGTACGCCAGTTATGCCGAAATGTCGCTCGCCACCAAAATGGCAGAGACGCCACAACAGGTCACGGATTTTCTCGACACGCTGGCTAAACGCGCCAAATCTTTCGCCCAGCGCGATATGCAGGAGCTGACCGAATATGCTGCGCAGCAACTGGGCCTGGCTGATTTGCAGGCATGGGATGTGGCGTTTGTCTCGGAGAAATTGCGCGAGGAAAAATACGCCTTTTCTGACCAGGAAGTGAAGCAATATTTTCCTGAGGCGCAGGTGCTGCATGGCTTGTTCAAGGTTACAGAAACGATTTTCGGCCTGCATGTGAAAAAATCACAAGCACCAGTGTGGCATCCAGATGCTGCCTTCTACGAGATTACCGACGCTAGCGGTACCGTAATCGGCCAGTTTTACCTGGATCTCTATGCACGCAACAACAAGCGTGGCGGCGCATGGATGGATGAAGCCATCACGCGTCGCAAGAAGGCAAACGGCATAGAAACCCCGGTAGCTTTCCTCACCTGTAACTTTTCTGCGCCCGTCGGTGGCAAACCCGCCCTGTTTACGCATGATGAAGTCATCACCATGTTCCATGAGTTTGGACATGGTTTACACCATATGCTGACCCAGGTTGAGGAATACGGTGTTTCCGGCATTAAAGGTGTGGAATGGGATGCAGTGGAGCTACCGAGCCAGTTTATGGAAAATTTCTGCTGGGAATGGGATGTCCTGCGCCATATGACCAAACACGTAGAAACCGGCGCCCATCTGCCACGCGCGTTGTTCGATAAAATGGTGGCAGCCAAAAACTTTCAGGCTGGCATGCAAACTGTGCGCCAAATTGAATTTTCGCTGTTCGATATGCGTCTGCATGGTGAATTCGACCCATACGGCAAAACCACACCGCTTGACCTCATCGAACAGGTACGTGATGAAGTCGCCGTGGTACGCCCGCCAAAATGGAACCGCTTTCCTAACAACTTTTCACATATTTTCGCCGGCGGCTATGCAGCTGGCTATTACAGCTATAAATGGGCAGAAGTCCTGTCTGCGGATGCCTATAGTTTGTTTGAAGAAAATGGCGTGCTGTCGGAAGCCACCGGCCGCCGCTTCTGGAGCGAGATTCTGGCACAAGGCGGCTCACGCCCTGCGCTGGAATCCTTCGTCGCTTTCCGCGGCCGCGAGCCGACTATTGATGCACTTTTGCGTCACAACGGCATGACCGTCTAGAAGGTTTATGTATCTTGAAATTTGCTACCTGGAACGTTAATTCACTCAATGTGCGCCTGCAGCACGTATTGGATTGGCTAAATGCAAATCAACCCGACGTGCTTTGCCTACAGGAAACCAAGCAGGAAGATTTCAAATTTCCATACGAAGCCCTTAAAGTGGCAGGCTATGAGGCGCTGCATAGCGGCCAAAAAACTTATAACGGCGTAGCCATTCTGAGCCGTCACCCACTGACGCAGCCGCTTTTCGGCATTCCTGGCTTTGCTGATGAGCAACGCCGTATTATTGCCGCCAATGTTGGGGATGTGCGCGTCATCTGTGCTTATGTCCCCAATGGCCAAAGTGTGGGCTCGGACAAATATCAGTATAAATTACGCTGGTTAGCGGCCTTTACGGATTGGCTACAGGAAGAATTAAAAAACCATCCTAAACTGGTTGTATTGGGTGATTACAACATCGCACCCGAAGACCGCGATGTGCACGACCCCAAGGCCTGGGAAGGCCAGGTGCTAGTGAGCGAGCCAGAACGTACGGCCTTCCGGAAACTGATTGGCCTGGGACTATATGATTCGTTCAGGTTGTTTGAACAGCCTGAAGCCAGCTATAGCTGGTGGGATTACCGCATGGCTGGCTTTCGCCGTAATCTTGGCCTGCGCATTGATCACATACTGGTGAGCTCGGCGCTGGTAAAAGACTGTCAGTCATGCCTGATTGATGTAGCGCCGCGCAAGCTGGAGCGCCCTTCTGATCACACGATGGTAGTATTGGAATTGGCCTGTCCTGAGCTATAACCCTGGGGATATAGCTCAGCAACGTAAAGCAGCAACTATTTGGTCTTCATGCCCAGCTGCTTGAGTTTGCGATACAGGTGGGTACGCTCCAGTTGCACATTTTCAGCCACTTTACTTATACTACCACCCGCTTTCGCCATGTGATGATCAAAATAAAGCCGCTCAAAATCATCGCGTGCTTCGCGCAGAGGCTGATCCAGGTTGAAAGGAAGTACCGAGGCTGCTGCGCCATGCAGATGGGGTTGTACTGCAACTTCAATGCGCGCAAAAGATTCAAATTGCCCGAGTACACGGTGCACATCTTCCAACGTGATTTTTTCACCCAGGCTGGTTTGCATCAGATTTTGAATCACGCTGTCCAGTTGCGCCAGGTTGCCTGGCCAGTCAGCATTGCGTAGCGCATTAAGTGCGGCAATATCAAATTCGCGATAAATGGCCTCGCTGGTTTCCACCAGCAGGGTCACCATGGCACGTGCGAGGTCTGGAATATCTTCTCTATGATCTTCCAGCGCAGGCACACGTAATGTTGTGCCAGACAGAGCCTGCAACAAAGCACTATCGAAATGTCCCTCAGCAACCATTTGTGGCAGCGGATGCGAAGTACCGCATATTATCCTGACACCATACTTTTCAGCTTTGCTTATCAGCAGTAAAAGTCCTTTCTGTTCGGCTCGGCCGAGTTCGGCGACTTCAGGGATGAACAACAGGCCATCTCTTAGCTGCTCCAGCACATCCAAAGGCGATACAGAAAGCTTGTCATATTGTATCATTGCCAGCCATGGCGTATTTGGCTTGTGCAGAAAACGCGCGCAGAGCTCACTACCGCTACCATGAGCTCCAATCAGTAGCAGCGGTATTTTGGCCAGGGAGACTTGTTCGAGACGCTGCTTCAGCTCAGTAATCACGGTACTTTTACCGAGATTAACCAAACTCATATCCGATTTGGGTAATTGTTCTCCATGCTTGAGCGCCGCATCCACCGTTTTCAACAGTTTTTGCAAGGCAATAGGCTTCTCCAAAAAATCAAAAGCGCCGATACGTGTAGCTTCAACCGCGGTATCAATCGTGCCATGACCCGACATCATGACTACCGGCATGGTCAGCAAGCCGCCGTTGCCCCACTCCTTGAGCAGGCTGATACCGTCGCAATCTGGCATCCAGATATCCAGCAAGACCAGGTCCGGACGCTCGTGTTGACGCCATTCACGAGCTTCTGCCGCATTTTCTGCCAAGCGGACCTGATAACCTTCATCCTGCAGGATGTCTCTGAGTAATTCACGAATGCCAATTTCGTCATCCACCACTAGCACTTGCCTTGCTGTCATTGCTTGCGCTCCATTTTCATTACTTGCCTTGCTCCGCCTTCTTTACCGCTGCGGGCAGTGTGACGGTGACCATGGCACCGCCCTGCTCCGAATTCTCAATGCGAATGCTACCCTTGTGTTCTTCTACGATTTTTTTCACAATGGCCAAACCCAAGCCAGTTCCATGCCGCTTGGTAGTCGAATAAGGCTCAAAGGCGCGGGAAATGATTTCCACAGGGAATCCGACGCCGTTATCTTTTACGCTCAATTTTACTTCAGCGCCATTCCCCGCGGTGGATATGGATATAGTGGGGGCAGATCGCCCCTCGAGGGCATCCTGAGCATTTTGCAGCAAATTGTGCAGCACTTGTCTCAGCATGGTAACGTCACCCAGCACCGCTGGCAGCTGCGGATCCAGCGCTATGTTCACCTCGGCACCCATAGATTCATAAAGCGCCAGCACGTCCTCAATCAGACGATTAAGATCAACCTCGGCCAGATTCAGTACAGGCGCCCGTGCATATTCACTGAATTCATTGACCATGGTTTTCATGGCAACCACCTGATTAACAATTATATCGGTAGCTCGCCGCAACATTTCAGCATCAGGCGCATCCAATTTGGATGCCAGCTTGTGCTCCAGTCGCTCGGCTGATAACTGAATCGGCGTAAGTGGATTTTTAATTTCATGTGCCAGGCGCCGTGCTACCTCACCCCATGCTGCATCGCGCTGTGCCTGAACCATGGTGGTGATGTCGTCGAACACCACCACAAAGCCACCATCCGGCAATCGCGTACCGCGCATCAGAACAATCTGCCGGCCTTGTGCACTTACAATTTCCATTTGTGCTTGCCATTCGCCTTCTTGCCATTCGGCATCATGGCCTTCAGTAGCCTGCTGATTAAAGTGTGCTAACACCGCACTGACAAAACCCTCAAGCGCGGGCTGTTCCTGGCTTAGCTGGTCAAAGGCCCGATTGGAAAAATTCTCCAGCGCGATACCAAGAATATGCGAAGCAGCCAGATTAAAGGTGCGCAGTTGGGCGCGGTCATTTAGTGCCAGCACGCCAGAAGAAAGATGAGCCAATATCGTTTCCAGATAGCCGCGCGCTGCTTCTAACCTTGCCCGATTACGCTCGGCCGCCTCCGTGGCTTCACCCAACTGGCGCGTCATACTGTTAAAAGACTGCACCAGAATGCCCAGTTCATCCTTGCCATGGGCAGGCAGCATCGTAGCGTAATCGCCACGCGCAATGGCCCGTGTGCCTTCAGCAAGAACAGCCAGCGGCGCGGAAAGACGACGGCTTAACACAAAAGCAATCGCGACTGCCGATAGCATCGCCAACATCAGCACCAGCGTCAGGGTCAGCGCAAATACTTCTTTCAAAGATTTGCGGCTAAATGAAAGCTCCTGATAATCCTGATACACATCTTGCACTGATTCTGCCGTAGCTGAGAGCGTCTTAGGTACGGGCTGCAGCAATTGCAAAATACGCGTTTCGCCTGCCAGATCTGGCAGATTTACCGGTGCCAGTACGCGCAAATACAAACCTTTGCCAGGAATTGGCTCTATGGTGCCGTAGACATGCTGTCGTGCCTGACGCAATTGCGGCACTGTGGGTAATTCTGGCAAAAAACTAAAAGCATCGCTGCTGGAAAAAGCCAGGATACGCCCCTGCAGTGTCAGCAGTACAGCGTCCTGCACACCACTTTTTTCGCGCAAATCGTTGAGCACGCTCAGGTGCGTACTGGGTGGCTGAAAAGCCAGCCCTAAGGCCATGCTTTCACCTTTATCTTCGATATCGGCCAGCATAATATCGAGCGTGCTTTGGCCCAGGCGCAACCCCCCCTCCAATGCCGCTTCGACCTTGACGTTAAACCATGACTCGATAGAACGCGTAAGAAAATTAACCGAAACAGCATACACGACCAGGCCAGGAATAATGGCCATCAGCGCAAATGCCCCCAGCAGCCGCAAGGTCAGGCGACTGCCCATTACACGTGCGCGCATTTGACGGTATAGCCGCCACAGCTGTATTCCAATTAGAACAATCAAAACTACCGCCAATGCGATATTGAGCCCCAGCAGAATGGTGTAATGATGGCCCGAAGCAGCCGTATTGGCGCTGGCGTGCGATAACAGATAAAGCAATACCGCGCCAAGCGCCGCGCTGACGAAAACGATATATTTCATTTAGACGGTGATTGGAGCGCTAACGCAGGTGTCCAGCGATATCGCTCCGAGACCATATTCCAGTCTTCCGAGCCTATTGCGTCGACTTGCAGTGGTTTGGGTAATCGGGATTGATCAAGCCGTATACGCAAAGCCGCATGATAAATTTCGCCTTTTTTCAACAGCGCCTTATCCACCACCTGCCAGCCACGCAAATGGGATAATTCCTCTTTTGCATCTTGCAGGCTGGCGAACGTCTGCTGATGATTGTTTTGGTTAAGCAGATATTGACGCGACAATGCATGATAGCTAATCGTCACCTGCCTGCTGGCGCTGACTATCTCATCATCAAACCAGTAATGCCGCGGTGAAACAATCTGGAACTCGATCAGGAAAGTGAGTGGTACGCCTTTGCTCAAGGCGTCTTCTACTTCGCTGCTAAAATTCACGTCGAAATCAGCATCCAGAATATAAGCTTCATCTACAGGGAGCAACTCTGCTGTTTTAATATGCAGGCTGCTGCCTGTGGCCCAGGCTAAGGTAATAAAACAGAATGCAAAGGTGAATAGGAAAAGGCTTGCAGAAGAAAGGTAATTAGTTTTTTTGCAGTAGCGCATAAAAAAACCCGTCATGTTCTGCACAGGGCAGTAATTGTCCATGTTGTGGAAGGTCATTTTGTAGACTCGGCAGTGGTAACTGCACTGCGTCCGCTTGGCTCCCCAGAAATTTTTCTATCTGACGTTGATTTTCTTCATGAAAAATAGAACACGTCGCGTAGAGCAATTTACCACCCTTTGCCAATAGCTGCCACAAACCGCGCACAATCAGCGCTTGCTGTGCAGCAAATGAAGCAATATCGGCTTCACGTCGCAACCATTTAATATCCACATGGCGTCGCACGATGCCTGAAGCCGTGCAAGGCACATCTGCGAGTATCCGGTCAAACAGTACCCCATCCCACCAACCTTGAGGATCGGCTGCATTGCCTGTCACCAAATCGGCCTCAAACTGTAGCCTGTGCAGATTGCTACGCGTGCGTTGCAGGCGCTGGTTGTCGCTGTCCAGACCGACTAGATTAACGTCCGCCAATTCCAGGATATGCCCGGTCTTGCCGCCAGGAGCGCAGCAGGCATCAAGGACACGCAAGCCAGCGCTGACATCAAGCAAAGACGCCGCGAACTGGGCACCGTAGTCCTGTACGGAGACTTCACCCTCACTAAACCCAGGGATTTTATCTACCGGTAATGGTTTTGCGAGCGCAACCGCGTAATCACCTATCGCCCTTGCTTCCAGACCTTGATTAACAAGTTTCAGGCAATAATCGGCGGTATTACTATGCCGTTGATTCACGCGCAAGGTCATCGGTGGATGCTGATTACCCGCCTCAAGCACGCACTGCCACTGCTGGGGATATTGCGTTTTGAGCTTATTTATCCACCATTGGGGATAGGAATAGATGGCAACTTCATTAACTGAAATCTTTTGCATTAACTCGACATGCTGGCGCAAAAAATTGCGCAGGACCGCATTGACCAGGCCCTTGGCCCAGGACTTTTTAAACTGGCTAGCCGCTTTCACTGCCTGGTCCACCACAGTGTGGGGGGCAGCTTTATCGTGAGTCAATTGATAGATGGCGACCAATAGCAAACAGCGCAGCCATTCATCTGGCAAGGGCTTTTCCAGCAATTGTGTTAACAGCGCTTGTAGCTGACCGTAAAAACGCAGTGTGCCATAGCTTAAATCCTGCGTAACAGCGCGCTGCTGGGGGGTAATATTGGCATACTCACGGAAAATAGCTTCCAGCGTAACCGTGAGATTACGTCCAGCGAAGACTTGACTGACTGCCTGTGCCGCCAGTTGCTGGGCAATATACAAAGAACTAAAGCGCCATGGCCATTAAGCGGGCAATCCGCTCATCTGTATCCGGATGCGTACTAAACAAGCCTTTGATCCCACCCGCCGATAATGGATTAATGATCATCATTTGCGCGGTTTCCGGATGTTGTTCTGCAGTCTCCATGGGAATTTGGTGCACATAGTCATGTATCTTTTTCAGCGCCGCAGCTAAAGCCGCAGGGTCGCCACTAATCTCTGCCCCGGCACGGTCAGCTTCAAATTCGCGCGAACGCGAGATGGCCATCTGGATCAACATGGCAGCGATAGGCGCCAGGATCATGACCAATATGGCTACCGCAGGATGTACATTGCGCTCACGGTTGCCACCGGAGAACAACATGCCAAACTGGGCAATCGCCGAAATGGCACCGGCGATAGTTGCAGAAATTGTACAAATCAAAGTATCGCGATGCTTTACATGACTCAGCTCGTGCGCCATCACACCGCGCAATTCGCGCTCAGAAAGTATGCGCATAATGCCAGTGGTGGCCGCTACTGCTGCATGCTCTGGATCGCGTCCGGTGGCAAATGCATTGGGCTGGGCTTCGTCGATAATATAGACCTTGGGCATGGGCAGTTGCGCATTTTGTGCCAACTCACGCACCATGCGATAAAACTGCGGCGCGCTGCTCTCATCGACTTCCCGCGCGTTATACATTTTCAGTACGGCTGTATCAGAAAACCAATAGGCATAGACATTCATGGCAGCTGCGATTGCCAGCGCAATGAGCATGCCGCCTGCACCCCCCAGAGCGGCGCCGACCGTGCCAAACAGCACGACAATCCCGGCCATGAGTATCGAGGTTTTTAACCAATTACCTAGCATTTTTCATCTCTTCATCAATCCTGAAAAAATATTCAATCGATATTTTAGATAGCGCCGAACTCATAAAATTCAAGTTGCTGCACTAATTACCAAAATGCTCACCGACTTGTATAGGATTCCCCGCCAGAAAGTCGCGTACTAATAAACGCTTGCCGCCCGCCATCTGCAGTTCTTCAATTTTAAGCAGCCCTTCGCCGCAACCTACCGTAATACCATCTTCTACGCTAACAATATTGCCCACGGCGGCCTGACCCGGCATGGCGCGTGCCATCCAGATACGGTAGGTTGCGCCATGCAATACAGTTTGCGCTACCGGAAAAGGATTAAACGCCCGAACCTGGCGCGATAACTCGACTGCGCTATGCGCCCAGTCCATCTGGGCTTCTGTTTTATTTAGCTTGTGTGCGTAGGTTACTTGCGACTCATCCTGCGGCGTGGCTTGCAACTTGCCTTCGCTCTGCAATTGATTCATGGCTTGCACCATGAGTTCTGCACCAATTTTTGCCAATCCATCATGTAAGGTCTTGGCAGTGTCGTTTTCGCTGATCGGCAAAACACCGTGCATGATCATGGCGCCCGCATCCAGGGCGGGTACCACTTGCATGATAGTTACGCCCGTTTCCTGGTCACCAGCCAAAAGTGCACGTTGAATGGGCGCGGCACCACGCCAGCGCGGTAACAGCGAAGCGTGAATATTAAAACAGCCATAGCGCGGCATTGTCAGCACCACCGCCGGGATAATCAACCCATAAGCCGCAACGATCATGGCATCGGCTTGTTCCATTGCAATGCGTGCCTGTACCGCTGCATCTTTCAAGGTTTCAGGCTGGAAAACGGCGATTTGATGCTGTAAAGCCAGCTCTTTAACTGGACTTGCTTTCAACTTCATGCCCCGCCCCGCGGGGCGATCAGGCTGAGTAAGTACCAGCGTTACCTCATGTTCCGCCTCAATCAGCGCGGCTAGCGCTGGCACGGCAAAATCCGGCGTACCGGCAAAAATGATTTTCATAGATGGATTTTGTTAATTACGGTCGCGCTGACGTTTTTTCAGCTTATTTTTGATACGTGTTTGCTTCAGTTGCGACAAATATTCAACAAACACCTTACCAAGCAAGTGATCCACTTCGTGCTGGATACAAACCGCAAGCAAGCCTTTGGCCTCCAGAGTAAATGACTGGCCATCGCGGCCCAGGGCTTCTACAGTGACTGTTTCCGCCCTCGTCACAGTTTCGTATATCCCCGGCACAGACAGACAGCCCTCTTCGTAGTCCTGCGAGCCGCATCTGGTAAGGATCCTGGGGTTAATAAAAACCTGCAAACCGCGCTTGTCCTCACTGATATCCATCACGATAACCTGCAGGTGGACATCCACCTGCGTTGCAGCCAGCCCGATACCCGGAGCTGCATACATGGTTTCAGCCATATCATCGATTAAACGCCGAATACTGGCATCCACCTCTTTCACAGGCTTGGCGACCGTATAAAGACGCGGATCAGGGTAGTTAAGGATACTTAAAATTGCCATAAAAGCTTGATTGTTGAATGAATTACATGCAGAATTTAATGCAATTTCGCAGATATTAATTCTGCACTACCGAGACCGAAGCCATGATTATGCACAAGTACATTATAACGCCGCTCTTGCTTTGTTGCCTGGCTTTACCAGCGGCGGCAGACGAGGTGCAATTACAGGCCGACCATCCCGACCGCCATGTTGTCGTTAAAGGCGACACGCTTTGGGGAATTTCCGCCAAATTTCTTAAAGACCCATGGCAATGGCCCAAGGTGTGGAAAATGAACCGTGAGCAAATCAAGAATCCGCATCGCATTTACCCAGGCGATGTTGTCGTGCTGGACACCAGCAGTGGGCAACCGGAATTGCGACTATTGCATGAAACCGTCACCCTGCAACCAGACATTCGCGAGGAGCCCTTGGAAAAAGAGGCTGTACCTACAATCGCCCCCAATGTCATTGCTCCATTTCTGAGCCAGCCTCTGGTCATTGAGGCTGGCGCACTAAATGCTGCACCTAGGATTATTGCCGGGCAACAAAATCGCGTTGCGTTGACCGCTGGTAACAAGGCCTACACTACCAGCATGGTGGAAGGAGAACCCAGGGTCTGGCACATTTATAGGCCAGGAAAACTACTTGTTGATCCTGACACTACAGAACCCCTCGGCTTGGAAGCCATTTATTTAGGCGACCTCCGTATTACAAAATATGGTGATCCGGCTACTGCAGAGATTCTGCGCTCGAAAGAAGACATTTATCCCGATGACAGGTTAGTAAAAACGTCTGATAAGCTTTTAAATAACTTCACTCCCAGAGCACCGGATACAGAGATTAAAGGCCGCATTATGACCATTTATGGCGGTGTGGCAGAAGCTGGCAGCAATACCATAGTCTCGATTAACAAAGGCTCAAAAGATGGTCTGGAAGAAGGCCATGTATTGAGCATTAATCGCGCTGGCAGCTATGTAAGCAAAGATCCAAAAGTGAAAAAGACTGAAGAAAAATTCCCTCTCAAAGAGCTTAAATTCAAGGAAACACAGCTAGGCGATTCAAAAGATGGTAATTCACAAACTGCAGTCCCAAAACCTGTAAAGCAATACGATCCTAAAACAGATCTCGCCAATAACAACGCTTTAATCAAACTGCCCGATGAGCGCATTGGTTTAGTGATGGTGTTCCGCACGTTCGAGCGCGTTTCCTTTGGCCTGATCATGCAAACCTCGGAGCCAGTCAACGTTTTGGATTTGGTGCAAACACCTTAGCAATGCAAGTCACTCCCGATGCTGACGGTGATAATGCAGCGCTGTGGATAGGCCTGAGCCATATTCATGGCTTAGGTGGCCAAGGTTTTTGCCAGCTATTGCGCACTTTCGGCAACCCTGCCACCATTTATGCGGCCTCGTTTGGTCAATTACGCGCCATCGTCTCTGAGTCTATAGCCCAGAAGATTACAGCCGGTCCCGATAAAGAGGCAATCGCGCCGACGCTGGATTGGCTACAGCAGGGCAATAACCATCTCATCACACTGGCTGATGCTAGTTACCCTCGCGCATTGTTGGAAATTCCCGACCCACCACCTTTAATCTATGCCAAAGGTAATCTGCAATGGCTTAATACACGCAGTATCGCCGTAGTAGGTAGCCGCAATTCCAGCCCACAAGGGGAGAAAAATGCGGAGGATTTTGCCCAAGCCTTAAGTCACCAGGGGTTTTGTATCGTCAGCGGCCTGGCCTTGGGTATTGATGGGGCTGCACACCGCGGTGCACTCAAGGCCAATGGTGCAACCATTGCAGTGGTGGGTACCGGTCTTGATATTGTGTACCCGGCAAGACACCGGGAACTCGCGCATCAGATTGCTGAGCGTGGCGCAATAATTTCAGAATTCCCGCTTGGCACCCCTTCACGCGCGCAAAACTTTCCGCGTCGCAACCGCCTCATTAGCGGCCTGGGGCTGGGCTGTCTGGTGGTAGAAGCCAATGTCCAGAGCGGCTCCCTCATCACGGCGCGACTGGCTGCCGAACAGGGGCGCGAAGTATTTGCCATTCCCGGATCCATCCACTCCCCACTCTCTAAAGGCTGCCACCAGCTCATCAAGCAGGGGGCAAAGCTGGTGGATACCATCCAGGATATAGTGGATGAACTGGGCACTACAATGACTACAGATATTAATATTACGCAGTCACCAGCAGTCAGCGAAGCCAATCCTGTATTGGATTGCATCGGTTACGACCCAACCAGCACAGAGCTGCTGCTAGAGCGCACCGGCTTGACGAGCGACAGCCTTTCCGCCATGCTGCTAATGCTGGAGTTAGAAAATAAAGTGGCCTTTCTACCGGGAGGGCGTTACCAGCGCATCGCCTGACCGGCTCAACCTGATTGGGGAGTCTATGTTCGAAGTCCTGGTGTACATGTTTGAAAATTACTTTGAAGCAGATATCCGTCCCGACCAAAACACACTCGCTAAAGAACTTTTTGCCGCCGGATTCGACCAGGAAGACATTAATGGTGCTTTTGACTGGTTTAGCGCCCTGGAAGAAATGACCGATAAGGCTGGCACTGCTGCCGCCGGCCATGGCCTGAGCTTACGCGTGTATGCCGAGCCAGAAACCAAGAAAATCAGCAGCGAAAGCCTGAGCTTTATGATGTTTCTAGAACAGGCTAAAGTGCTTAACCCGGCGCAACGCGAACTGGTAATAGATCGTGCCATGGCCCTGCCGCAACCTGAAGTCAGCATCGAAGAAACCCGCTGGATCGTGCTGATGGCTTTATGGAACCAGGGTAAAGCCAACGATTATCTATTTGTTGAAGATGCCGTGTTTGGCGAGAACCGCCCGACCCTGCATTAAATACGTCAGCGCGCGTTATCCAAATATTAACGCGCGCTTTGTTGCAGGCCGAGTCTCTGGACTATGGTGGATATAATGCCGGCCTGATTCAACGTATAAAAATGCAAGCCTGGCGCACCGCCAGCCAGCAGCTTTTCGCACAGCTCCGTCACCACATCCATGCCCAGAGCGCGCAGGGATGACAAATCATCCCCGTAGTCCTGTAATCTCAGCCGTAGCCAACGTGGGATTTCCGCGCCGCATACCCCTGAAAAACGTGACAACTGGGTATAGTTATAAATCGGCATGATGCCGGGCACTATCGGAACATCAATACCCAATGCGCCGCATTGATCCATAAAGTTAAAATAGGCGTCAACGTTGTAGAAATACTGCGTAATAGCAGCATCAGCACCCGCATCTATCTTACGTTGCAAATACTGCAGGTCAGAAGCAGGCGAGCGGGCTTCTGGATGAAACTCGGGATAAGCCGCCACCTCTATCTCAAACCAGTCGCCTGTTTCCTGACGGATAAAAGCAACCAGCTCATTAGCGTAGCGAAAATCTCCTCCGCTTACCTCACCCGAAGGCAGGTCGCCACGTAGTGCTACCAAATGCCGTATCCCTTTGCCACGATAGTCAGCCAGCAGACTACGAATTTCTTCTCTACTCGATGAAATACAGGAAATATGCGGTGCAGCCTCATAGCCTTCGTCCTGTATTTCCAATACCGTTTCCAGGGTACGGTCGCGTGTTGAACCGCCGGCACCAAAAGTTACAGAGAAAAACTCAGGTTGTAATTGTGCAAGCTGCTGGCGCGCTGAACGCAACTTGGCTATGCCTTCCGCCGTTTTTGGCGGGAAAAATTCAAAGCTGATCACGGGTAAATTTTTCAATTCTTAAATTATCAATTATTTTTAATCTTCGCCCAGCACCAGCGCGGTTAATGCCCACGAAATCAGGCTGTAGAGAACGGCTCCCAATATGCCTGATAACAGGCTTTGCACCTCAAACCCCTGGAGCAAATGACCGACCAGAAAGAACAAAATGCCATTAATAACAAAAATGAAAAGTCCCAGGGTCAATACCGTTACAGGCAAAGTCAAAAGGACCAACAGGGGTCTAATCAGCATGTTGACCAGGCCAATTATGGCCACAGCAACCAGAGCGCTCGTTATGCCAGCCACATGGATAGATGGCATCAAGTAAGCAACGGCCAATAAGGCAAGTGCATGCAAAAACCAAACGATTACTAGCTTCATACGCTGACTCCTTTATGCAACAGCCCGGCTAAGCGGGCTGTTGCTTTGTTAGTAACGATAATGGTCTGGCTTGTAAGGGCCTTGTTTTGCTACTCCAATATAAGCTGCTTGCTGGTCAGTAAGCTCAGTCAATTGAGCATTAAGTTTTTTCAACTGCAACACAGCGACCTTCTCATCCAGATGCTTGGGCAGGGTATAAACGCCTACTGGATAATTTTCTGTATTGGCAAACAACTCAATCTGCGCAATCGTCTGATTAGCGAAAGAAGAACTCATCACATAGCTTGGATGGCCAGTACCGCAGCCCAGGTTCACCAAACGGCCCTTGGCTAGCAGAATTATCTTTTTACCGTCAGTGAAAATTACATGATCCACCTGCGGTTTGATTTCATCCCATTCGTATTTTTCCAGCGATGCCACGTCAATCTCGTTGTCAAAGTGACCAATATTACAAACAATGGCCTGGTCTTTCATTTTCTTCATGTGATCATGCGTAATGACATGATAGTTACCAGTAGCTGTCACAAAAATGTCTCCATGCTCACAAGCATAATCCATGGTAACCACGCGATAACCTTCCATAGCGGCCTGCAATGCACAGATAGGATCAATTTCGGTTACCCAGACCTGGGCCGACAGTGCACGCAACGCCTGGGCAGAACCCTTGCCCACGTCGCCATAACCAGCCACGATGGCCACCTTGCCCGCGACCATGACGTCGGTTGCACGCTTGATACCATCTACCAGGGATTCACGGCAACCATACAGATTGTCGAACTTGGATTTGGTTACTGAGTCATTAACATTAATCGCCGGGAAAGCCAGCCGGCCTTCTTTATGCATCTGGTACAGGCGATGCACGCCGGTGGTGGTTTCCTCAGTCACGCCTTTGATTTTGCCAAGACGCGTGGAATACCACTTGGCATCAACCGCCAGCTTGGCTTTGATCGCATTGAACAGGCAGACCTCTTCTTCGCTGCCCGGATTGTGCAGAACGGAAGCATCACTCTCGGCATTGGCGCCCAGGTGCAGCAGCAAAGTAGCGTCGCCGCCATCATCCAGAATCATGTTGGAATAGCCATTATCCGGCCACTCGAAAATACGATGGGTGTAGTCCCAGTATTCATCCAAGGTTTCACCCTTGACCGCGAATACGGCGACTCCTGACGCTGCAATCGCAGCGGCGGCATGATCCTGCGTCGAGTAAATGTTGCAAGAAGCCCAGCGTACTTCAGCACCCAGATCTTGCAAGGTTTCGATGAGCACCGCTGTCTGTATCGTCATATGCAGCGAGCCCGTAATGCGTGCGCCTTTCAAGGGCTTGGTCAGGGCATATTCTTCACGAATGGCCATCAAGCCGGGCATTTCAGTTTCGGCAATGGCAATTTCCTTGCGGCCCCAGGTTGCGAGGTTTATATCGGCAATAACATAGTCTTTGATGTCAGCCACAGTATTCATTTTTCATATCCTTGAATGTTGTGGCCGGAGGGAAGGGATGGCGACTTGCTTGGCGCTTATTCACCCATATCCCGTGTCCGGCACGAGTTAGTCAGGTGAACGCCGTTTACAAAGATATTTGGAAAACATCCATGCAAACCGAGCCTGGGAACGGGAAAAATGCACCCGTTCTCGCAGCGTTCCTCGGTATGTTCATAATTATAAAACGTTATTACTCTTTTGTAACCATAAGCTATGGCCCAGTGATGGCGCCATCGGACCAAAGCTGCTCCAGATCGGGAAATTTCCAGCGCGCTGGATCTTCAATGGCCACAATCTTGTCACGCATACCGGTCTGCGACAGGTTGATAACCTCCGGCATAATACGCAGGTTGGATTTCGTCGAGAAAAAAACCTTCACTTTAGGTTTCAGCAAGGAATTCTGATTCTGATCCACGACCACGGCCAGTCGCCCCGACTCCAATTTAACAAGAGAACCGATGGGGTAAATACCCAAACTCTTAATAAAAGCATGCAATATGACCGGGTCAAAATGACCGGTCCATTCGGCCATTTTGCGTAAAGCATCCGCAGGCTCCCAGCCATTTCTGTATGACCGGTTTGAAGTAATGGCGTCATATACATCACAAACCGCTCCCATCCTGGCATATAAGCTGATCTGCTCACCACTGAGCTTATGGGGATAACCACTGCCATCCATCTTTTCATGATGGTGCAAACTGACTTCCAGAGCGATCTCACCGACGCCATTGCCCTCCAGTAACAACTTATGACCCGCACGGGAGTGGCCTTTCATGACAGTAAACTCTTCGTCAGTCAACTTGCCGGGTTTATTGATGATATCCAGCGAAATCTCCATTTTGCCGATATCGTGCAGCAATCCGGCCAGTCCAACCCCATGCATCTCCTCTGGCTTGAGCTCCAATTGCCGCGCCAGCGACACCATCAATGCGCAAACGGCCACCGAATGCATATAGGTATAGTCGTCTTTGTTCTTGAGCCGCGCCAGGCTGATTAAGGCACCAGGGTTGCGCGCCACTGAAGAAGAAATCTCCGTTACCAGCGCCACGGCCTGCTTGGTATCCAAAGCCCGGCCCATACGGACTTCCTGGAACATGGTTTTAACCGCTTGCCTGGCGTTGGCACATATCCTGACTGCCCGCTGCAGTTCCTGCTTCAGCTCGACCCTTGCAACTTCAGGCTCATTATTTTCCGGCTGCTTTGCTGCCATCGCCTGAACTGCAGGCTTGACAGGTGCAGCCAGCACATCCACACCCTTGCTCGTGTCGATCAAGACCTCACGGATACCACTGGCAATTAGTTCATTGATCTCGGATTGGGCTTTTATCAAAAACGCGTTGCGCCAAAAAGGATGCGCAATCCATGAACCCTCAAGCTTTTGTAGAAACATCCCCACGCATAGCTGCTCTATCGGTATACGCTTTAGCATAATTCTAGAATTAAGTTGACCAACAATCTAAAGGGCTGCATTAGCTTACTGATGCAGCAAGCATTCAAAGGCCTGCGGCGGTTTTGAGCGCAGCCGCTTTATCCGTCGCTTCCCAGCTGAATTCTGGTTCATCACGCCCAAAATGACCGTAAGCAGCCGTCTTGGTGTAAATCGGCCGCAACAAGTCCAGCATGTTCACAATGCCTTTAGGACGCAGATCAAAATGCTCCAGCACCAAACTGGTTAGCACTTCGTTGGATACCTTTCCTGTGCCATAGGTTTCTACCATGACGCTGGTTGGGCGAGCCACACCGATGGCATAGGATACCTGCACCAGACAACGCGAAGCCAACCCCGCAGCCACGATATTCTTCGCCACATAGCGCCCAGCATAAGCCGCAGAGCGGTCAACCTTGGAGGGGTCCTTGCCGGAGAAAGCACCGCCGCCATGCGGCGCGGCACCACCATAGGTGTCGACAATAATCTTGCGCCCGGTCAGGCCGCAATCGCCTTGTGGGCCACCAACCACGAAACGCCCCGTGGGATTAACCAAATACTTGATTTCACCCTTGATCAGCGCTTGTGGCAGCATGGGCTTGATGATTTCTTCAATGACGCCCTCACGGATTGCTTCCAGTGACATTTCCGGCGCGTGCTGGGTAGAAATCACTACGGTGTCTATCGAATGCGGTTTGCCATCCACGTATTTAATGGTCACCTGACTCTTGGCATCCGGGCGCAGCCACGGCAGACGGCCATCCTTGCGTAGCTGGGACTGACGCTCCATCAACCGGTGTGCCAGCCAGATGGGCAAAGGCATCAATTGCGGCGTTTCGTCGCAGGCATAACCGAACATCAAACCCTGGTCGCCAGCGCCCTGGTCCAGCGTGTCGTCATAAGCCATGTTCACCCCCTGGGCGATGTCAGGACTTTGCTTATCATAAGCCACCAGCACGGCGCAGCCCTTGTAGTCGATCCCATACTCGGTATTGTCATAACCGATACGCTTGATGGTATCGCGCGCTACCTGGATATAATCGACGTTGGCATTAGTGGTAATTTCGCCCGCCAGCACCACCAGACCAGTGTTGCATAAGGTTTCAGCTGCAATACGCGAATGTTTATCCTGTGTCAGGATAGCGTCAACAATCGCATCGGAAATCTGGTCAGCTACCTTATCAGGGTGACCTTCGGAGACAGATTCAGAAGTAAACAGGTGTTCGTTCATGGATTTAACCGTTCTTGATTTTAACTAATAGATAGACCAACAAACATTGCGCAGAAAAGTAGCTGGAAAACATTGCGAAGAAAAGATTGGCCAAGAAAGATTGCTAGAATAGCAAACTCATCCCGATTCAAAAAGGAATTCATGCTCAAGGTATTGCTCCGCGTATTTGCCGCTCTACCATTGCCTATGGTTCATGGCTTGGGTGTTATCCTGGGCTGGATAATGTATTTATCCGATAAAAAATTTTCCCGTCGTACCCGGGATAACCTCCTGAATGCAAAAATTACCGGTGATGCAAAAGAGCATCGCCGCCAGGTCCACAAATGCATACAGGAAACCGGCAAAGGACTCCTGGAGAGTTTCGCGATCTGGTTCAAATCGCCGGCATCAGTACATAAATGGGTAAAAGCTTGCCATGGCTGGGAACATGTCGATGCAGCGCTTGCAGAAAAACACGGCATTATCATGCTTACACCTCATCTGGGATGCTTCGAGATCACCGCGCAGTATTATGCTGCCACAAAGCCGATTACTGTACTGTTCAGGCCGACGCGCCAGGAATGGCTGGCACCCCTGATAGAAGAAGGGCGAAGTCGCGGCCAGGTCAAGCTGGCGCCAACCAATATGCGGGGCGTGCGCAATCTGTTAAAAGCTTTACGCCGCGGTGAAGCCGTAGGCATCCTGCCCGACCAGGTGCCGGAACTGGGTGAAGGTGTCTGGGCAACTTTCTTTGGCAAGCCCGCCTATACTATGACACTGGTCAGCAAGCTGGCCGAGACTACACAAGCCCGGGTACTGCTGGCCTTCGGAGAACGGTTGCCATGGGGGCGTGGCTTTGTCATTCATGTTGAACCGCTTGATGCCGAACCCACTCCGCAAAATATTAATGATGCCATTGAGCGATTGGTGCGGATGCGCCCTGAGCAATACTTGTGGAGCTATAAGCGTTTCAAGCAGCCACAGAAAAAATCCACTGAGGATTGAGGATATATGCGAATCAAGTTCACAAAAATGCAGGGGCTGGGCAATGATTTTGTCGTCATTGATGCCTATTCACACCCGGTTTCACTTAACCCCACTCAAATCCGCCAGATTGCTGACCGGCATTTCGGTGTGGGCTGTGATCAACTTTTGCTGGTGGAGCGCCCGACTCTGCCCGATGTAGACTTTCGCTATCGCATATTCAATGCCGATGGCGGCGAGGTGGAGCAATGCGGCAATGGTGCACGTTGTTTTGTGCGGTTTGTGCATGACAAAGGCTTGACGCAAAAACATGCAATTCGTGTGGAAACGGCCAGTGGCATTATTTCGCCCAAACTGGAAGAGAATGGTTTCGTTACCGTCAATATGGGTGCGCCCCGTTTTGTACTCTCCGACATTCCATTCATTGCCGACAAGTTGGCATCCAGCTATGTACTGGATGTTGCAGACACGGCAATCAAGATTTGCGCACTCTCCATGGGCAATCCCCATGCTGTGCAATTGGTGGATAACGTAGATACGGCGCCAGTTGCCGCGCTTGGCCCACTTATTGAGTCACATCCGCGCTTCCCGCAACGCGCCAATGCCGGGTTTATGCAAATTGTAGATACGCACCGGATACGCCTGCGTGTATTTGAACGGGGTAGCGGCGAAACCCTGGCTTGCGGCACTGGCGCATGTGCTGCGGTAGTAGCAGGCATTCAGTCAGGGCACCTGCAATCGCCGGTAAAAGTATCTACCCGTGGCGGCGAGCTGAATATACACTGGGCCGGAGGTAATAACCCGGTCTGGATGACCGGCCCTGCAGAAACCGTATTTGAAGGCGAAATCGACATTAAATAGGCGCAGCTACATCATGACATTCAGCGCAATCAAAACAAGGGATTAACTATGGAATTTAGCAATCAACCCACCGAAGATCAGATTACCGCTTATTTGCATGAACACCCGCAGTTTTTTGAGCACCACCCTGCCCTGCTAGCCGAGATGTATCTACCCAGCCCGCACGGCAGCAGTACGGTCTCCCTGGCGGAACGCCAGCAGTTGGCGCAACGCAACCGCATTCGTGTACTGGAGGCAAAGCTGTCAGAGCTGTTCAAATTCGGTGAAGAAAATGACGCCATTGGCAATAAAGTGCACAGGCTCAGCCTCGGTCTGCTAGCCACGCAAAACTTTGCAGTCCTCATGCAATTACTCACGCACAACTTGCGCGAGGATTTTCAGGTGCCGCATGTCGGTGTACGTCTATGGTCCGCCCCAAAAGATAGTGTGGATAATACCGATGCCGTGTTTCAGCCGGTGGATGCCGAATTGCGTAGCTGGGCACAAAGTCTGGTTGCACCTTATTGCGGGCATAAGCCGGGCTTGGAACTGGGCAGCTGGTTTGGCGAAAGCGCCGCGCCTAAATCATTCGCCCTGATTGCGTTGCGCGGAGAAAAGGTCTTTGGCCTGCTGGCCATGGCCAGTGAAGATGAGCAGCGCTTTTATCCTGAAATGGGCACGCTATACCTCAAGCGCATCGGTGAACTGGTGAGTGCGGCATTGTTACGTTACATAGACTAAAAATGATCATCTAGTGGATTATTTAGCTGATTATCTCAACCACCTGACCTTCGAGCGCGGCCTAAGCCCGCTCACACGAGAATATTATGCGCGCGATATCAAACTGCTGCTGGGGCTGGCTGACAAACAAGCCCTGCAAGACATGCAACCGCAGCACATTCGACGCTTTATCGCCACCCTGCATGGGCGCGGGTTAAGTGGCAGAAGCATAGCCCGCAGCCTTTCTGCCTGGCGCGGTTTCTTTGCTTTTTTAGTCCGGCGTCATGACTATGCCGGCAACCCTTGCGTAGGCATGCGTGCACCGAAATCTGCCAAAACCCTGCCCCATGCCCTATCAACGGACCAGGCTGTAAAGCTCGTCGCTATTGAAGGGGATGATTTACTCAGCTTGCGTGATCATGCCATGCTCGAACTGTTTTACTCCTCCGGTTTACGGTTGGCCGAGCTGGTCGGCCTTAATATAGCCGCAATGGATTTGCAGAATGGCATGGTGACCGTCACCGGCAAGGGTAATAAAACCCGCATCGTGCCGGTAGGCAGCCACGCCATTAACGCACTGCACGCATGGCTGCAAGCGCGCGCGCAGATGAGTGACGCCGATGAGCAGGCCGTGTTCACTAATCGGCAGGGGCGGCGCATTACTGGCCGCGCCATCCAATACCGCATCAAACAATGGGCGGTAAAACAGGGTATCAATAGCGATGTGCATCCGCACATGCTGCGCCACAGCTTTGCTACGCATGTGCTGCAATCCAGCGGCGACCTGCGTGCGGTACAGGAAATGCTAGGCCACGCCAATATCAGTACAACGCAGGTTTACACGCATTTGGATTTTCAGCATCTCGCCAAGGTCTATGACGCTGCGCATCCTCGCGCTAAAAAACGCTAATCAGCCTTTAACAGACCTAAAGTGTCGATCCACACGGAAAGGGTTGGAACTTCTGTGGCAAAATGTTGCCTTGTTGTCTCAACCCTGTTTTTAAGAAAGGTACACCATGGAACACATCCTCCCACCGCTGCCCTACGCAAAAAATGCACTAGAGCCTATCATTTCAGCTGAAACCATTGAGTTTCACTATGGCAAGCATCATCAGGCCTATGTCACCAACCTGAACAACCTGATCAAGGGTACCGAATTCGAAAACAGCGCGCTGGAAGAAATCATCCTGAAGTCTTCTGGTGGTATTTTCAATAACGCCGCGCAGGTGTGGAACCACACTTTCTACTGGAACGGCTTAAAACCTAACGGTGGCGGCGCGCCAACCGGAGAGCTAGCAGCAGCCATTGATAAGGCATTTGGTTCATTTGAAGAATTCAAGAAGCAATTCTCCCAAAAAGCCATCACCACATTTGGTTCCGGCTGGGCCTGGCTGGTAAAAAACAAGGATGGCGCTTTAAGCCTGGAAAGCACGAGCAACGCCGCAACGCCTATGACCAATGGCCAGACCGCACTGCTGACCGTAGACGTATGGGAACATGCCTACTACATCGATTACCGCAATGCGCGCGCCAAGTACGTAGAAGAATTCTGGAACATAGTGAACTGGGATTTTGTCGCAGCCAACTTTAAGTCCTAAGCACCCGTCCAATAGATTGAGAGCAATAACGGCCGCCTTAAAGCGGTCGTTTTTGTTTAATGTCCAGGTCTGTTAGACTCTTGCTGATGCTGCGCCGCGTGATACTCACTTTTGCACTCGCCCTGCTGTTCGCCCTTGGCCAACAGGGCGCGATGGTGCACGAGATTTCCCACTACGCAGACTTGGCGCCCTTATCCCAACAACAAGATAAGGCGCCACATTCGCCGGTATGCGATAAGTGTCTGGTTTATGGCGAGCTAGCCAACGCGCTGAGCGTTAGCTATTTCACGCCGCTCCTGCCAGCTACAGTCTATGAGCCCGTTCAATATACTGCAGCCCAACAGTTCGACCTTCCGCTCTACGCCTATTCCGCTCGCGCCCCACCCGCTCTTGCTTAAATAATTAAATTCACCCCGGCCATAGTCATGGCCTGTTGTTATTTGTTATGCGAGGACCTCATGATCAAACGCACATTCAAGACGTGTGTTGCGCTTGCAGCTTTTACCCTGCCAGGCATGGCCGCAGCCAACGATAGCGCTGAACTGGAAAAAATACGCACTGAAATTCAGCAAATGAAGGAAAGCTACGAAGGGCGCATTCAAAATCTGGAAAACAAACTGCAGACAGCTCTCACCAGCGCAGGCAAAGCTCAGGAAAGTGCAGCCAAAGCAGAAACCGCAGCCATCGAGGCTTCCAGCCATACGCCAGCATCCGCCAATGCCTTCAACCCCGGCATTTCACTGATCCTTTCCGGTATCTACGCCAACCGTTCGCAGAACTCGGATTCACATATCACCGGGTTCCAGGCCGGTGGCGATGTGGGGCCTGGATTACGCGGGTTCAGCCTGGCTGAATCGGAACTGGGTATCTATTCCAATATCGACCATTACTTTTACGGCGGCATCAATTTAGCCATGCATGCGGACGATACGGTATCGGTTGAGGAAGCCTTCGTACAGACCAGCGCCCTGCCCTACGGCCTCACCGTCAAAGGTGGACGCTTTTTTTCCGGCGTTGGCTATCTCAATGAACAACATGCCCACGCCTGGGATTTTGTCGACAGCCCGCTGGCTTATCAGGCCTTTCTCGGCGGCCAATATGGCGACGATGGGGTGCAGATGCGCTGGATAGCACCAACCGATACTTTTGTTGAGCTAGGGGCAGAGGCCGGGCGCGGGCGCATCGCTGGCACAGCAGGCAGGGACAAGAATGGTACCGGCATGGGTAGCATATTCGCTCATGTTGGCGGCGACATCGGTATCAGCAATAGCTGGCGCGCTGGCTTATCGTATCTGCGGGCTTCTGCCAATGATCGGGAATCACCGGATATGGACGCTGCTGGCAACTTTGTTACCAACAGCTTCAACGGTACCAGCCGCTTGTGGATTGCTGATTTCGTCTGGAAATACGCGCCCAACGGCAACTTCAACTACACCAATTTCAAGTTGCAGGGTGAATACCTCAACCGCCATGAGGATGGCAGCCTGACTTACGACATACATGCAGCCAACAGCACCGCCGGCTACAGCGCTGACCAATCGGGCTGGTATGTGCAAGGCGTTTACCAGTTCATGCCCTACTGGCGTGCTGGCCTGCGCTATGACCGCCTGGATGGAGGCAGCGTTGATTACACCACCAATAGCGCCAATCTGCTTGCCACTGGCTACAACCCGCAGCGAGTCAGCATGATGCTGGATTTCAGCCCCAGCGAGTTCAGCCGCATACGCTTGCAACTGGCGCAGGATAAATCTCGCGACAATGCCACCGACAATCAGATATTCGTTCAATACATTATGAGCCTGGGCTCCCATGGCGCACACAAGTATTAGACCTAAGGAAAAATTCATATGAAAACGCTAATAAACACGTTGCTGGCCACACTGATATTGCTCAGCATACCAAGCGCGCAAGCCGCACTGAACGTCTTTGCCTGCGAACCGGAATGGGGCGCACTGGCACAAGAGCTGGGCGGAGATAAAGTGTCTGTCTACGTCGCCACGCAAGCACTGCAGGATGTGCACCACGTTCAGGCCAGACCCAGCCTGCTGGCCAAGATGCGCTCAGCCAACCTGGTAGTCTGCACCGGTGCAGAACTCGAAATAGGCTGGCTACCGGTGTTACTGCAGCAAGCCGGAAATCCGGCCATCCAGCCGGGTAAACCGGCCTACTTCGAGGCGTCCAACTATGTGCAGCGCCTGGAAATCCCGCAGCGCCTGGACCGCGCCGAGGGCGACATCCACCCATTGGGCAACCCACATATACAGACCGATCCGCACAACATCGCAAAAGTCGGTGATGCCTTGGCCCAGCGACTGGCCGAGATCGATCCGGCAAACGCTGCAATGTATCAAGCGCGCCACAAGGATTTTGCGCAGCGCTGGCAGGACGCCATCAAGCGCTGGGAAACCCAGGCGGCTCCTCTTAAAGGCGTTGCCATCGTGGTGCAGCACAAGGGCTTCCCCTACATCGAGAACTGGCTCGGTCTGCATGAGGTCGCGGAGCTGGAACCCAAGCCTGGCGTAGAGCCAACCAGCACCCATCTGGCGAAAGTGCTGGCGCAATTGCAGCAACAGCCCGCCAAAATGATCATCCGCGCCGCCTATAACGACGAACGCGCATCACAATGGCTGGCAGAGCGGGCGAAAATTCCCGTAGTCGTGCTGCCTTATACTGTCGGTGGCAGCGAGCGAGCCAAGGACTTGTTCGGACTGTTCGATGACAGCGTGCAACGCTTACTGGATGCCAACAAATGAATTTTGATTCCCTGAACTTGGTCATTCTGGGTCCGGCCTTGCTGGCCGGGCTGCTGGTGCTAGCCACCCATGTGCCTTTGGGTCAGCAGGTACTGCAACGTGGCATCGTTTTTATCGATCTGGCCGTCGCGCAGATCGCTGCATTGGGGGTGATTGGCGCCGACATGATGGGCTGGGAGCCTCAAGGCTGGGCTGTGCAGGCAGCGGCGTTGGCAGCCGCTCTGGCAGGCGCTCTGGTGCTCACCTGGACCGAGAAGCGCTGGCCGGATGTACAGGAAGCGCTTATCGGCGCGATTTTCGTACTGGCAGCCAGCGCCAGTATCCTGCTGTTATCCAATAACCCGCATGGTGGAGAGCATCTTAAAGATCTGCTCGCCGGCCAGATTCTATGGGTGGGAGTGAGCCAACTGATACCAGCGGCAGTAGTAACTGCCCTGATTCTGGCAATATGGTTTGGTTTAAGACGGCGCATCGGCCGGGTCGGCTTCTATCTGCTGTTTGCCATAGCAGTCACGGCGTCAGTACAGCTGGTAGGCGTATATCTAGTGTTCTCCACGCTCATCATGCCTGCGCTGGCGGTGCGTGACTGGCCAGAACGCTGGCGCCTGACAGGTGCCTATAGCATCGGCATAGTGGCCTATCTGCTGGGCTTGCTGGCTTCCGCCTTATTCGACCTGCCTTCAGGCGCTGTCATCGTGTGGGCACTGGCTTTGACAGGCCTGGCAGCTAATCTCCTGCGCAGATCCGGCTAAAGGTGCGTTATCATTAGAGCATTTCAAACAAGTATCAAGGAATTAAAATGGCAAGAACGGTGAATTGCGTAAAACTTGGGCATGAGGCGGAAGGCATGGACTTCCCACCATATCCGGGCGAACTGGGTAAGCGTATTTATGAAAATGTGTCAAAAGAAGCCTGGGCCGGTTGGCTTAAGCAGCAGACCATGCTGGTGAACGAAAACCGGCTGAGCCTGGCAGACCCCGAGGCGCGCAAATATCTGTCGCAACAGACCGAAGCCTATTTCTTTGGTAGTGGCGCGGATACTGCTTCGGGATATGTACCGCCAAAACCCTAGGTTTTTTATTCAATTGTCGTAATTGGGAAATGTCGTAATTGGGAAATAAAGTAAGGGTTTGCGTTGCTACCCGTTAAATTGAATCCAGAATACTTTATCAATCGCGAACTGGGCATCCTCGCTTTTAATCGCCGCGTACTGGCTCAGGCCGAGGATGAGTCTGTTCCGCTGCTTGAACGCCTCAAATTTCTCTGTATTTTCAGCAGCAATATGGATGAATTTTTTGAGGTGCGCGTGGCAGGCGTCAAGGAACAAATCAAATATAACTCCGTATATGTCGGCGCTGACGGCATGCTACCTAAACAGGTATTGGCGCGCATCAGCGCCGAAGCTCACGAACTGGCAGAGCGTCAGTATCAAATACTTAACGACATAGTATTACCGCGGCTCGCCGAACAGAATATTCACTTTTTGCGGCGCACGCACTGGAATGAAGTACAAAAGGAATGGATACGCGCTTATTTTTTTCGTGAGCTGAAGCCTATCCTGACACCCATAGGTTTGGACCCCTCCCATCCCTTCCCGCGCGTACTCAATAAAAGCCTGAATTTTGCTGTAGAACTCGAAGGCAAGGATGCCTTTGGACGCAACTCGGGAGTCGCCATCGTCCAGGCACCGCGCGCCCTCCCACGCGTCATCCGGCTACCGCATGAAATTGCAGGCTGCGAGTATGGCTTTGTTTTCCTCTCATCGGTTTTGCATGCCCATGTCAGCGAGCTATTCTCAGGCATGCAGGTTAAGGGTTGCTATCAATTCCGCGTAACGCGCGATAGCGATCTGACGCTGGATGATGAGGATATCAAGGACCTGCGCCTAGCCTTGCAAGGCGAGCTTTCACATCGCCAATATGGTGATGGCGTACGCTTGGAAGTTGCCGATAATTGTTCGCCCGAAATGTCATCGTTCCTGCTCGGCCAGTTTGGCCTGGGGCCGGAGGATTTGTATCAGGTGAATGGCCTGGTCAATCTGGTGCGGCTCATGCAGATTCCGGAATGGGTAGACCGGCCCGACCTCAAGTATCCGGGCTATACGTCCGGCATACCGAAAGAATTTGGCAAAGAGTCTGATATTTTCAAGGTAATACGCAAGCACGATGTGCTGTTGCACCATCCGTTTCAGTCCTTTAACCCTGTCATCGAGTTTATCCAGCAAGCCTCGGAAGACCCGGATGTGCTGGCCATCAAGCAAACTTTCTACCGCACCAGTGCTGATTCCACCCTGATGAAGTCATTGATTGAGGCCGCCAAGCGCGGCAAGGAAGTCACCGTGGTAGTGGAGCTGCTGGCTCGTTTTGACGAAGAAGCCAATATCAATTGGGCTGCTAAGCTGGAAGATGCTGGTGCACACGTCGTGTATGGCGTAGTCGGGCATAAGACGCATGCCAAAATGGCCATGGTAGTGCGTCGCGAAGATGAGAAACTACGACGCTACGTACATCTTTCTACCGGTAATTACCACCAGCGCACCGCCAGCCTCTATACGGATTTTGGGTTGCTGACCTGTCATGAAGAAGTTTGTGAAGACGTAAACGATGTATTCGCCCAGCTCACGGGCCTGGGTAAAGCCAGCAAATTGCGACATCTGTGGCAATCGCCATTTACCCTGCACCAGCGCGTGATTAAAGCAATTCAGAATGAAACAGAAATTGCCAAATCCGGCAAAAAGGCCCGCATTATTGCCAAAATGAATGCGCTATTGGATCCTGATATCATTCGCGCACTTTACGATGCCTCTAGCGCTGGCGTAGAGATAGACCTCATCATACGTGGGGTTTGTGCGCTCAAGCCCGGCATTCCGGAAATCTCTGAAAATATCCGCGTACGCTCTATTGTTGGTCGTTTTCTTGAACACACGCGTATCTTTTATTTTTACAACAATCGCCAAGAAAATACCTATCTTTCCAGCGCGGACTGGATGTACCGCAATTTCTTTCGCCGCATCGAGGTGTGTTTCCCCGTGCTGGATGCCAAAGCTAAAAAACGTGTTTTCAAGGAAGGCCTGGAACCGTATCTGAAAGACAATGTGAACGCGTGGGAAATGTTACCAGATAGCACCTATCATCCGCGCAGGGCCCGACGCGGCAGCAGTTTCAGTGCTCAACAATCCCTGATGACGGCATTGGGCCAGGATTTGCCGCAAAAAACTCCAAACCGCCGCTAGAGAAGTTTCAGGCTAACGCCTATATCTTGCCAATAGGCCACTTCACTGGCCAAATCAGCTTCCGTCAATGGATTATCTTGAAGCCAGCCCAGCTGTATCTGCAATCTGAAGCCGTCCTCTCCCCACACCAAGTCTAATTGGGGATAACTGTCATCCAGACGATTGCGATGGAACAAGATGGATAGCCGCAAAATCAGTACCAGCAAACAGCGTTCATCTTCCAGACCAGGCAGGGTTAGTTTGCTCAGGGAGCGGCGTTGCGCGCGCACCAGCAAACCCAGAGTTTGCTGCTCCATTTTAGAGAAACCCGGCATATCGGCATTTTCAACAATATAGGCAGAATGTTTGTGATAGCCATTATGTGCGATGGATATACCGATTTCATGCAATCTGGCCGCCCACACCAGATAGTGACTGGCCGACTCTTTATTCATTCTGAGCTTGTAAGCGACTTGCGATAACAGCTGCAAAGCCAGTTTTTGCACACGCCGGGCTTGAGCGTAATCTGCGTGATAACGCCGCATGAAGCCGCGTACTGTAGTCTCGCGCGTGTCGTGATGGTGTATGCGGCCAAGCAGTTCGTACAGCACGCCTTCGCGCAAGGCACTACTGGCAGTGGTCATGCGCTCTATATGCAAAGCATCGAAAGCTGCGCTCATAATGGAAAAACCACCTGGCAGCACGGCAGCTCGGTCGGCACTTAAGCCTGCCAGTTGCAATTTTTTGCTGTCTTTAGTTTTGAGCAGCAGGTTGCGCAGTAGCCGCAGTCCATCACGCGTAATTTCGCCGTCACTCAAGCCATTAAGGCGCATGATTTCACCCAGGGCACGCGCCGTGCCAGAAGAGCCAACGGCCTCTTGCCATTGCTCTGCAGTAAAGCGCTTGCGTATGCTTTGAATTTCAGTTGCCGCAGCTATTTCTGCTTGCTCCAGGCTGCTTTCGCTAATTTTACCATCGGGGAAAAATCTCAGGCTGTAGCTCACGCAGCCCATATACAGGCTTTCCATTTCCATAGGCTCAAAGCCTTGGCCGACAATGAACTCGGTGGAGCCACCGCCGATATCGATGACCAGGCGTTTGTGTGCAGCGGGAGGCAAGCTATGACTGACGCCAACGAAAATCATGCGCGCTTCTTCGCGGCCAGCGATCACTTCGATAGGAAAACCCAAGGCCGCTTGCGCTTCGTGCAGCAATTGCGGAGCATTCTTGGCCACACGGAAAGTATTGGTAGCAACGGCACGTACAGCTTGGGGAGGCAGGCCGCGCAGGCGTTCGCCAAAACGCTTGAGGCAATCAAGGGCGCGGCGCTGGGCATCAGCATCAAGATACTTATCCTTGCCCAAACCAGCGCCCAGACGGACCGCTTCGCGCAAGGAATCATGAAAAACCAGACGCCCGTCCACCACGCGGGCCAGTTGCAGTCTGAAGCTATTAGAGCCTAAATCAACTGCAGCAATCTCAGAAAAAGTCGGTTTTTTCTCAGCCAAGGCCCACCTTCGATACATGCGTTACAACAAATATCATGGTGCCAGAGTTTCGCGTTCCATTTCCTGGACCGTAGTATGTCGTACATCCTTGCCTTTGACCATGTAGACCACGTATTCGGCGATGTTTTTGGAATGGTCGCCTATGCGTTCAATCGCCTTGGCCACAAACAGCACTTCCAGTGACATGGAAATAGTGCGCGGGTCTTCCAGCATAAAGGTAATAAGCTGGCGCGTAGCCGCGCGGAATTGCTCATCCACTTGTTCATCCTGGCGCGCAACATCCACGGTCTTGCTCATATCGAGGCGTGCAAAGGCATCCAGCGCGGTGCGTAACATCTCGCGCACCAACCCCACCATAGTTTTAATTTCTGTAAAACGCGGGGTGTACATGCGGTCGGATTCATAAATCTTTTGTGCAACGCGGGCGATTTTGGCCGCCTCGTCGCCAATACGCTCAAGATCGGTAATAGTTTTAACTACCATCATGATCATGCGCAAATCGCCTGCAGCTGGCTGGCGCCGTGCAATGATATGGCTACAGTCTTCATCAATCTGGACTTCCAACCCATTGACCCGATGATCATTGGCAATCACGCTTTCTGCCAGGCTAGGATTAGCATTCACCAGCGCATCCAGCGCATTGACGATCTGCTGTTCAACCAGACCACCCATCTGCAAGACCTTGGCACGTACCGATTCAAGTTCGGCATCGTATTGCTTGTATGTGTGTTCGAATTGCATAGTGCGTTCCCTTCTTGAAGATTCACAGCGGTCTGGATTCAGGCCAGAAACCGGTTCTAGCCGACTTTACAGCCTACCGCACATGTGTGACAGTTTCATGTCCAACCAGGTTCTTCTGATTTCTACCCGCAGATTAGCGCTTATAAGTTTTCACACCCTCTGCGGTGGCCAACAGCAACACATTAGCAGGACGTGCAGCAAATAATCCATTAGTAACCACACCTACAATTTGGTTAATCCGGTTTTCCAGCGCTACCGGGTCAAGAATCTTCAAACCAGTAACATCCAGAATAACGTTGCCGTTGTCAGTGGTGAAACTCTCGCGCAATTTAGGTAGGCCACCCAGTTTCACCAATTCGCGTGCCGCATAGCTACGCGCCATCGGAATCACTTCCACTGGCAGCGGAAATGCGCCCAACACTGGCACTAGTTTGCTGCTATCACATATACAGATAAAGCTTTTAGCACAGGCAGCCACGATTTTTTCGCGTGTAAGCGCGCCGCCGCCACCTTTTATCATATGCAGATGTTCGGTAATTTCATCTGCGCCATCGACATAAATATCCATGCCGTCAACGCTATTCAAATCAAACACCTGTATGCCGTGATTTTTCAGACGCTGGGCAGTGGCTTCAGAGCTTGCAACAGCGCCGTCAATCTTGGATTTAACCTTGGCTAATTCATCAATAAATAAATTAGCGGTAGAGCCAGTCCCGACACCAATGATGCCACCTTGCACATAAGACACAGCCGCCTTTGCCACTTGCTGTTTTAATTCGTCCTGTGTTGCCATTTCTACTTTTACTCCTTTGTTTTCTTTATAATCCTGTACATCCTAGAATAATACACCGCGGATTTATAATTAGCCCAGTACTCAATGAAAAACGACTATCTAGAAAAAGTTCAAACTGCTCGTGTTTACGATGTGGCAAACAAAACGCCACTGGAATTTCAGCCGAATTTATCTGCGCGGGTTAATAACCGTGTATTGCTTAAGCGCGAGGATATGCAGCCTGTGTTTTCCTTCAAGCTGCGCGGCGCTTATAACAAGATGGCTAATTTATCCGCAGAGACGCTACAGCAGGGTGTAATCACGGCATCGGCAGGCAATCATGCACAAGGCGTCGCGCTGGCAGCACAAAAATTAGGCTGTCGCGCCATTATCGTCATGCCCACTACTACGCCACTTATCAAGGTGGATGCGGTACGCAATCGTGGCGCCGAGGTTGTTCTGTTCGGTGATTCTTATTCAGATGCCTATTCGCACGCACTTGAGCTGGAAAAGGCGGAAAAACTCACATTTGTGCGTCCTTTCGACGATCCGGACGTCATCGCAGGACAAGGCACTATCGCCATGGAAATTCTGCACGACCATCCTGCGCCCATACATGCCATTTTTTGTGCCGTCGGTGGTGGCGGCCTGATTGCAGGCATCGCCGCTTATGTAAAACAGCTACGTCCGGAAATCAAAATTATCGGCGTAGAGACGGTTGATGCCGACGCCATGACCCAATCCCTGGCCAAGGGTGAGCGTGTGTTACTGGACCAGGTCGGACTCTTCGCCGATGGCGCCGCCGTCAAACAAGTGGGTGTTGAAACCTTTCGGCTCTGCCAGGAATATGTCGACGAAATGATCCTGGTCGACAACGACGCCATCTGTGCCGCTATTAAAGATGTGTTTGAAGACACGCGCTCGATTCTGGAACCTGCAGGCGCGCTGGCCATAGCGGGCATCAAAGCGTATATAAAGCGCAACAAGCTGCACGACAAAACCCTGGTGGGCATTGCCTCGGGTGCCAACATGAATTTCGATCGCCTGCGCTTCGTGGCTGAGCGTGCCGAGATTGGCGAAAAGCGCGAAGCCGTGCTGGCAGTGACCATTCCCGAAAAGCCCGGCTCATTCAAGACATTCTGCCGCCTGTTGGGCGACCGCAGCATTACTGAGTTCAATTATCGTTACGCTGACCCCAAGCAGGCGCACATCTTTGTCGGCGTAGGCATTCACAATAACAATGAATCTCGCCATCTTGTGGAAATGCTGAACAACCATGACCTGGCAGCTCTGGATTTAACCGAGAATGAAATGGCAAAGCTACACCTGCGCCACCTGGTCGGCGGACATGCGCCACAAGCCGAACATGAGCAGGTCTATCGCTTTGAATTCCCGGAAAGGCCGGGAGCGCTGATGAAGTTCCTCGATACCATGGGGCACGACTGGAATATCAGCCTGTTCCATTACCGCAACCACGGCGCCGACTACGGTCGTGTATTGGTTGGCATGCAAGTACCCCCCGAGGAAAAAGCCGATTTCGAAATCTTCCTCGACAACCTGGGCTATCCTTATTGGGATGAAAGTAACAACCCGGCCTATCAGTTATTTCTGGGATAGGTTGCGGCTAGCTACGTTCACGCCATAAGCCAAAAGCCAGACCACCGGCAATCAGGAAACCCAGCACACTTGTCCAGAGCGGCACAAGCACGCCGTTAAAGCTGACGTCCCAGCCCAGAAAAAGCCGCAACACATGCATCAAAGCCATGAACACGAATACTGCGATTGCGAGCAGAGTGAACGGTTTCATATTGAGTTCCCTTTCTTCCAGGAACCACCATAAAAACCATTAGACCGCCTGGGAGTCTTCAAAAATCCCGGTGGGCTTCCCATCCAGGCTAAGCTGGTTTCTTTTCTCCCAATACTCGAATATCCCCTGCTCGCCCTTCTTCTCTGCCCACTTGTCCAACTGATGGCGCTCGTCCTTGTATTCAAGATAAGGCACGCCCATGCCGCAAGAAGTCAGCACCAGATCGATATCCAGCACGAATATCTGCCGCGCGCCCGGAATCATCTCGAAACGCTGTGCCAGTTCACCCCACTCGGCATCTCTGGCATGGTAGACCTTGGCCTGGCCATAAAGCCGTAGCACCACCGGCTTGCCCTCAAACGCGCAGTACATGATGGTCATGCGGCCATTTTCCAGCACATGCGCAGCCGTTTCGTTGCCGCTGCCCGTCACATCCAGCCAGGCGACCGTGCTGGGATCAATGACACGCAGCGAATCCATACCCTTGGGCGAAAGATTGACGCGCCCCTCGGCTGGTGCCGTAGCAACGAAAAAAATGTGCTGATTCCGGATAAACTGGATCAGATCCTGACTAAGTTCGGTATAGCGTTGTCCCATGATTTACCTCAGTTTTAATCATTAATTGTTGCAGCTAATTATTTCAGAAGCGTAAGAATGAATGCCCACTCTCCGGGATCAACCGGTGTAATCGATAGCCGATTGCCGCGCTGTAAAATACGCATGGTAGCCAGCTCCGGATATTCACGCAGCTCTTTCAAACTCAGCAGCCTGGTCTTGCGTATAAGCTTCACGTCCACACTCATCCAGCGTGGACTTTCTGGTGTCGATTTAGGCTCGAAATATCGATGCTGGGGATCAAATTGTGTGCGATCCGGGTAAGCCGGCCTGCTCACTTCTACCATGCCGGCAATCCCCGGTACATCACAATTTGAGTGATAGAAAAACGCCTGGTCACCGAGCTGCATCTGGTCACGCATGAAGTTGCGCGCCTGATAATTGCGTACGCCATACCAATCCACTGTTTGATTGGGAAATGCAGCAAGATCATCGATCGAAACATCCGACGGCTCGGATTTCATTAACCAGTAACGCATAGAAGTTTTCTATTAAATTCAGATTCTCGTATCATAACCTGACTTACTCGACTTCAAAGGCATGGCAAATGGCACGCAACGTTTTAGGTACGGAATTACAACTATGCAGCCTGGACCCGCTCACAGGTTTCACCCGCACAGGCTGCTGCGAGACCGGACCCGAGGATATCGGCAGCCACACGGTGTGCGTGCAGGTAACAGAGGAGTTTTTGGCATTTTCCATGTCGCGCGGCAATGACTTAAGCACGCCTCGCCCAGAATATGGCTTTGAAGGCCTGCATCCGGGAGAACGGTGGTGCTTGTGCGCTGCACGTTGGCATGAGGCAGCGGAGGAAGGCTTCGCCCCACCCGTTATTTTGGAGTCCACACACGAAAGAGCACTGGAAATTGCCAGCCTGGCCGATCTTAAATATCACGCACTACGATAAATTCGATTGGCAAAGCAAAGCAAAGCAAAGCCAACCAACGTCAGCTCTGATTTACCTGTGGAATAAGGGAAGTTCCCCGCAAATGTTACTTAAGCCAGCATCCTGAACCGGGAAGGTTCAAGTGGTGACAGCCTCAAGCCACATCAGGTACACCCACGCTATGGGGCGCGCGCACAGCAAGCTTTGGAAGCCGAAACCTATGCCAAAAGCTAGTTCAAGGAATATATAGCTTAAGCAACACCGCAGGGAACAAACTGGAAAACTAGAGAAATGGGCTAGTTTTGAAGACTTGAAGTTTTAGAACTTAATCTAGAACAAATTGTTTTGCTCAGCTACCGCCTCGTCAATTTGTTCCCGCATGACAACGATTCTACGCTTGAAATCGCCAATGTCAAAGCCACCGCCGTGAGTGGTTATCAGTTCATGCGCTAGGTTAAGGGCCGCCATAATGGCAATGCGCTCAACCCCAATAACCTTGCCGGTATCACGAATGTCGCGCATTTTTTTATCGAGAAAGTTAACTGCTTTAATCAACCCCTCACGCTCATCATCCGTGCATGAGACCTTGAATTCACGCCCCATGATATTGACATCAACGCCTTGCACTTCGCTCATGGCGATTCCTTGCTTACAACATCTTGCGGCAAACGCTCGATGAGAGCTTCCAGCCGCGTACTAGCCAGCGTCATATTTTCCTTTAGCTGCCTGGTCTCATCCTGTGCCTGGTCAAGCTCCTGACGCAATTTGAGGTTTTCAGAACGCAACAACTGACAGAGCTCAATAAGCTGCGCCAGCTTTTCTTCCAAGACTTTTAAATCGGCTTCCATGGCGCCACTATAATTTGAGAATCCTTGTATGGTCAACTACTAAGGATAATTTTTGAAAGTATTACAGTATGTTATGCGCCAAAACTAATTTGGTGGCTTTTGCAGTGTTAACTTATAATCGCTGCAAGTTGTCAGGTGCCGACATCGCTATCCAGCGACGAGGTGAAACTGGGAAACAGGTGCGTTTGATTGTTAATCATGAGAAACAATGCCTGTGCTGCCCCCGCAACGGTAAGTATGTGCGGATAAACCAATAAGCCACTGTGGTTAAGCCATGGGAAGGCGGTTTATCAAAACATATGAGCCCGGAGACCGGCCTGCAAACTACGCTAGGAAATACCGCGGGGTGACGGTTTTCGTGACGCTATGCCTTTGGCTTTCGTTTCGGTCTGTTGTGCTTTCCGGTACTTCCTTATTTTGATTTATGACATGCGGGGTCGCATGTTGTTAAGGGAATTTCATGAACAAGACCGCTGTTGCGAGCCTGCTAGGCTTGCTTTTCTCCCCTGGTATTTTTGCTGCTGATAGCATTTACAGCGATAACGTAGTCGTCACCGCCAGCCGCATACCTCAATCGCGTGAAAACGTACTGGCAGACGTTACTGTAATAGATCGACAAGCAATTGAACGGGCAGGGCAATCAACACTAGCCGAATTACTCAGCACACAACCTGGTATTGAAATCGAATCCAATGGCGGGCCTGGCGCTACCACTAACGTGCATCTGCGCGGCACCAGTTCCCAGGCGGTTGTAGTGCTGATAGACGGCATGCGCGTGGGCTCAGCAACTGTCGGCACCACAGCGCTTAATCAAATCATGCCCGAACAAATCGAACGTATCGAAATTGTGCGCGGACCAGCCTCTAGCCTTTATGGTTCTGATGCAATCGGCGGCGTCATTCAGATATTCACCCGGCACGGCGAAGGCAAGCCCCGTTTCATCTCTTCTGCGGGTGTAGGCAGCTACAACACCAGACAGGCTGCCGCGGGCATAAGCGGGGCTGTGGAAGATACCCATTTTGCCTTAAATGTCAGCTCGCTTGATACCGACGGGATTTCCTCCATCAAAGCCAGGACTGGCCGGGATCGTGACAATGACAGCTACCGCAACCTAAGCTTTTCAGGCTCGCTGTCGCATACCATTGCAAAAGGACACGAGATCGGTGTACAGCTTTTCACCTCCGATGGCCATGCCAATTTTGACGGCAACAACTTTCCCGCCAACCAGGACATGCAACAACAAAGTTTCGCCATTTATAGCCACAATCAGTTCGCTAACAACTGGCTGAGCCACCTCAAGGCGGGCGAAAGCATGGACGACCTGCATAGCGTAGGCAGTTTCGGAGTCTCTTCGCTGCGCACCAAGCAGCGGCAATATTCCTGGCAAAACGATCTTACACTACCGCTAGGCACCTTGACTTTAGCCTATGACCGCTTAGAAGAACGGGTTAGCGGTGATACCGATTATTCCAAAAAGGACCGAAGCAACAATGGCGTATTAGCAAGCTACGTGCTGGAACAAGGTTCGCATGCCTTTAAAGCCAGCTTACGCCGCGACGATAACTCGCAGTTTGGTAAACACAATACTGGAAACATCGGCTACGGCTACCGCTTGAATGAGTTTTGGAGAGTTTCCGGTAACTATGGCACCGCTTATAGAGCACCTACTTTTAATGACCTTTACTGGCCGTTTCAGGATTTCGGTTTCGGTTTCACATACCAAGGCAACCCCAATCTCAAACCAGAAACCTCCCGTAACAAGGAAGTTTCTGTGGTGTATGATCAAGGCCATCACAGAATGTCGGCCACAGCTTACCGCAATGAAGTGAGCAATCTACTGGTCTGCTGCCAAGGCTTGCCACAAGACTTTCCAGTGAACGTAGGCTCGGCAACTATTCAAGGACTGACCTTGGCCTACGAAGGCTGGTTTGCCAATTACCACCTGCGCTCCAGTGCCGACTTCCAGAGTCCTAAAAATGATGATACTGATAAGTTATTGGTGCGCCGTGCACGTCAGCATGGATCAGTCTGGCTGGGGCAAACCTGGGGGAAACTTGAAATTGGCAGTGAAATGATCGCCAGCGGGCAGCGATTCAATGATGCGGATAACGTTTTTAAATTAAGCGGCTACACATTGTTTAATTTAACGGCCCAATACAAGCTTGATGATAACTGGTCTATCAATGCACGGCTGAATAACCTGTTTGACCGGGATTATGCGCTTGCTACGACAGCGACTGCATTCTCGCCAACTGCTCCAGCATACAATACACCGGGTACTAATCTGTTCGTGGGTGTCCGTTACTCGCCAACAAATTAGTATTTGAGGCCACCTCAGCAAAACAGCCAGGGTGGCTGATTTAATGCAAAATCCCGCAGAGGGTTTACAATTCGACTAATCAAATTTAAGTGATCCGAGGAAATAATCCATGTTTGCAAAAAATAAAAGTACTTTTTGGCTAGGCGCCGGCCTGCTGGCTGTTATCTTCGCCACGCGCACCCAGCACTTCGGCAGCGCAGTCTATCTGCCTGATGCCACGCTGGCCGTGCTGTTCCTGGGCGGTTTGCTGATCCCGCGCAGTGGCTGGCTCGGCCTGGCCATAGCCGCAGCCTTGGGCATGGATGCTTATGCGCTGGGCTGGGAAGGTGTTTCCGATTACTGCATGTCGCCTGGCTACTGGGGTTTGATCCCCACCTACGCTTTGGTATGGGGTGCCGGCCGTTGGTTGGCAAAACGTGAACAGCCTTTTGCGTTAATGCCGTATGCACTTTTGGGCTGGGCAGCGGCTAGCGTGGCTTTTGTAGTCTCAAATGCCTTCTGGTACAGCTTCTCAGACAAAGTCTCATACATGCCTGTGGTTGAATTCTCCCAGCGCGTTGCGCAGTATTACACCCCTTATGTGGGTTACGCCATGATGTACTTAGGCGTGGCATGGGTAGCCAGCCGATTCTTTGCAAGCCGTCTTATTCAGCAAAAAACCAGCCGGGTGTGAGCGATAGCGCAAAAAATGACCGCCATGTTGCGCGCATGCAGCGCAAGAAGGCGGTTGTCGATGCACAAATAGAAGCAGCCCAGGTTTCCCGTGGGCTGCTTCTAATCCATACCGGTAATGGCAAAGGCAAATCTACCGCAGCTTTCGGCCTGCTCGCACGTGCGCTTGGCCACGGCATGAAAGCCGCTGTGGTGCAGTTCATCAAAGGTCGTTCTGATACGGGCGAAGAAGCCTTCTTCCGCAACAGTCCCAATCTTAGCTGGCACGTCATGGGCGAAGGCTTTACCTGGGAGACGCAGGACGCCGAACGTGATGCAGCCACAGCCCGCAGGGCGTGGGAGCAGGTATGTGTGCATCTGCGGGACACAACTATCAATGTCTTGATTCTGGATGAATTTACCTACGCGCTTAAATACCAGTGGCTCACCATCGAAGAAGTGATAGCCGCACTGAGCAAGCGCCCGCCTATGCAACATGTCGTGATCACGGGCCGCGCAGCGCCAGCAGCCTTGATTGAGGTGGCCGATACCATTAGCGAAATCAATCTGATCAAGCATGCATATACGGCAGGTGTGCAGGCCATGCCTGGCATTGAATGGTAGTTGCGTATTCCATTGAATGAAAATCGGAATAACAGTGGTATGGAAAACATCAGCTGTCCCGCCCTACTCGTTTCTGCCCCCGCTTCCGGCCAGGGCAAGACCCTAACCACGGCAGCCCTGGCCAGAGCCTGGCGCAATCGCGGCCTCAAGGTATGCGCTTTCAAATCCGGCCCGGATTTTCTCGACCCTATGGTGCTGGAAAAAGCGACTGGCCAGCCGGTCTACAATCTGGACTTAGGCATGTGCGGTGAGCAGGACGGCCTGACAAGACTATACAGCGCAGCGCAAGAGGCGGATGTCATTATCGTCGAAGGCGTCATGGGCTTATACGACGGCACCCCCTCCAGCGCCGACATTGCCGCACGCTACGGCTTAAGCGTGCTGGTTATCATAGATGCCAGCGCGATGGCGCAAACTTTTGGTGCAATAGCCTCGGGTTTGTTTGCGTATCGGCCTGAATTAAAAGTAGCCGGAGTAATGGCTAATCGCGTGGGTAGCCCCGGTCACGCCCAAATGCTGCGCGCATGCCTGCCGCATAATTTACCCTGGTTGGGCGCCTTGCCCGCAGACCAAGCCTATACGCTGCCAGAACGCCATTTAGGCTTGTTCCGCGCAGCGGAAATTGCCGACCTGGATAACCGTATTGAAGCAGCAGCGCATGCACTGGCAGATTCCAGCGACTTACCTTTGCCGCCGGCGGTTACTTTTAACCAGCCATCTTCCCCCAGCGTAGCGCCGCTATTGGCTGGTAAAACTATTGCCATAGCCCGCGATGAGGCATTTTGCTTCATTTACCCAGCCAACCTGGACTGCTTGCAAGCGCTCGGCGCCAGGCTAATATTTTTCTCCCCATTGCATGACGGTGCATTGCCAGAAGCCGATGCCTATTGGTTACCAGGCGGATATCCCGAGTTGCACAATCAACTAATTGCTAAAAACACGGGCATGCGCGACACGCTGCAAGCCGCATTCAACAAGCGGCGACCCATGCTCGCCGAATGCGGCGGCATGATGGCCTTGAGCGAAAATATTGATGGCCAACCGGGCTTTGCGCTATTACCGGGCACCAGCCACATGCAAAGCCACCTGCAAGGCCTGGGCACGCAGCATATCGAGTTAGCGCAAGGCCGGCTCAGTGCGCACACATTTCATTATGGGCGTTTTGACACCGCGATAAGCCCGGCCAGCATGGCCGAAGCCAGTTTTGGTAACCCGGAAGCGCTTTATCGGCATGGCTCACTCCATGCCAGTTTTCTGCATTTTTATTTTCCATCCAACCCGGTGGCCGCAGCCAGCCTGTTTTTGCCATGAGCGCGATGCCTAACAGACGCTTCACCGAAGCAGAAATCGCTGCAGTATATAAGGCTATTGCTGAACGGCGCGATATGCGCCATTTCAAGCCAGACCCCGTAAACCCTGTCATTCTGGCAAGAGTGCTTGAAGCCGCGCACCAAGCCCCTAGCGTAGGCCTGATGCAACCTTGGCGCTTTATCCGCATCACCGACGCAGCCGTGCGCAAAGCCATTTACGATCTGGTGCAACATGAACGCGCACTTACCGCGACAGCGCTGGGTGAGCGCGAGGCGGAATTCATGCGGCTCAAGGTCGAAGGCATCATGCAGTGTGGCGAGCTGCTGGTGGTCACCTTGTGCGACCATCGCGACCAGCATGTATTCGGGCGCAGGACCTTGCCGGAAATGGACCTGGCCTCGGTCGCCTGCGCCATCCAGAATCTCTGGCTGGCTGCACGTGCTGAAGGTTTGGGCATGGGCTGGGTATCCATGTTCGACCCGGCCGCCCTAGGTGCAGCACTCCATATGCCCACAGGCGCCAAACCGGTTGCCGTATTATGCCTGGGCCACGTCGAAGCCTTTTACCCGGCGCCCATGCTGGTTGAAGATGGCTGGGCAACGCCAAGGCCACTAAGCGAACTGATGATGGAAAACCACTGGAAAGATTCAAGCGAGGAGCCAGCTTGAGCACCCCCGAACGCATCGTCTGCCTTACTGCAGAAACGACCGAAGTACTGTATTTACTGGGCGAACAAGACCGCATCGTTGGCATTTCCGGCTACACCACGCGGCCCGCCATCGCACGCCGCGAAAAACCCAAGGTGGCAGCGTTTACCAGTGCAAAAATCGACAAGATTCTGCAACTGCAGCCAGACCTGGTACTTACCTGTACCGATTTACAGGCTGATATTGCTGCTTCGCTGATACGCTCCGGCTTGGAGGTGCACGCGTTTAACCAGCGCTCGGTGCCAGAAATCCTGCGTATGGTGACGACACTCGGCGCACTGGTTGGCGCTACAGCCAAAGCCGCCAGCCTGGTTGCCGAGCTGCAAGGCATTATCAATGGCGTGAACGAAACCGCCCAGTACCTGACCGCAAAACCCAGGGTATATTTTGAGGAGTGGGATGAACCCATGATCAGCGGCATCCGCTGGGTGGCCGAACTCATTGATATAGCAGGCGGCGTGGACTGCTTTGCCGAGCTGTCACAGCACAATGCCGCCAAAGACCGCGTGATTGCTGACCCCATGCAAGTGGTTGAGCGCCAGCCGGATATCATCATCGGCTCCTGGTGCGGCAAGAAATTCCGGCCCGAGCAAGTCATCGCTCGCCCTGGCTGGGATGCGATTCCTGCCGTGCAAAACGGCTTTGTGCATGAAATCAAGTCGGCCGATATTCTGCAACCCGGCCCATCCGTCATCACTTACGGCCTGAAGCAGCTGCAAACCATTATCCAGCAATGGGGCGCTAGCCAGGCATACAAAAAACACTGGGGTTAACTATGGAACTGAATCTGATTTTAGGTGGTGCGCGCTCGGGCAAAAGCGCTTATGCCGAAAAAATCGCCCACGAAAGCGGCTTGGCCGTTACCTACATTGCCACTGCGCAAGTGTACGATAGCGAATTTGGCGCACGTGTGCAGCATCACAAAATACGCCGGCCTGACCATTGGCAAACTGTGGAAGTGCCGCATCACCTGGCTGCAACCCTGCGCCGCGAAGCCGCAGCGGACCGCTGCCTGCTCGTGGATTGCCTGACCTTGTGGCTGGCGCAATGCATCTGCCCGGAATGCGTCCCGCCACAAGGTATAGATTGGCCAGCCGAACGCGCTGATTTATTGGACACGCTCGCGCGCCTGCCCGGCAAAATCCTGCTGGTCAGCAACGAAGTGGGTATGGGAATAGTGCCGTTAGGCGAGATCAACCGGCAGTTTCAGGATGAAGCCGGACGCCTCAATCAGGCAGTCGCAGCCTTGTGTGATGATGTGGTGTTTATTGCTGCAGGTTTACCGCTCAAGCTCAAATAAGGTTGGAGTTTCTGCCAGTCCAGATGCTGCTCCACTGCGTCAGCCAGGCGCTCCAGCCCGGCTTCGCGCAACTGGGTATAATCAAACTGCGCGCTGGCTGACTCCATGCCCGCCCATGCCAGCCACGCCGCAGTAGATTCGGCATGATCAAACAGGCCATGCACATAGGTGCCTGCAATTTGATTGTCAGCAGATATCGCGCCCTCGGGCTTACCCGCTATATATAACAGCGGATTGTTCAAAGCGGCACCAGCGCTTATGCCCATGTGGATTTCATAGCCTGTTACTTGCGCTGCAGCGAAAGCCAGTTGTCCGCGCACCTGCACGAGATGCTTTGTTTGTTGCAGAGTAGTTTCCATCTCCAGCCAGCCCAAGCCTGCGCTTGAGCCCGCAGCGCCTTCCAGTGCATGCGGGTCGTGAATCATGGCCCCCAGCATTTGAAACCCGCCGCAAATACCCAACAGCTTGCCGCCATAACGCAGATGCTTGGCAAGCGCTTGCTGCCAGCCGTATGCTCTCAGCTGCTCAAGATCGCCACGCACATTCTTGCTGCCGGGCAGGATGATCAAATCGGCTGGCGGGATGGCATCACCGATGCCAACGAAGCGAAAATCGACCTCCGGGTGTAACCGCAGCGCATCAAAATCCGTGTGATTGCTGATGTGAGGCAGCACCGGCGCAATAACTCTTAGTGCATTTTTACTAGCAGCTACAGTGTCTTTCGGCACTGCATCTTCCGCTTCAATGTGCAGGTCATGCAGATAGGGCAGCACGCCAATGACAGGCTTGCCCGTCTCGCGCTCCAGCCATTCCAGGCCGGATGCCAGCATCTGCATGTCGCCGCGAAAACGATTGATAACAAAACCGATGATACGGTTGCGCTCACTTGCCGAGAGCAAGGCCAAAGTACCCACGATATGCGCAAATACGCCGCCGCGGTCGATGTCAGCCACCAGCAGCACCGGACAATCCACGGCCTCGGCAAAGCCCATGTTGGCAATGTCGCCCTCACGCAGATTGATCTCCGCCGGGCTCCCAGCACCTTCAACCACCACGTATGCATATTGCTCACCGAGCCGCTGCCAGGATGCCAACACCGCGCGCATGGCTGTGCTTTTGTATGCGTGGTAACCCGTGGCCTCCATATTGCCTGCTACTTTGCCATGGATAATGACCTGATAACCGGTATCGGAACCAGGCTTGAGCAGCACTGGATTCATGTCCGTATGCGGCTGCAAACCGCAAGCCTGCGCCTGTACCGCTTGCGCGCGGCCAATCTCGCCACCATCCACGGTCACCGCCGAATTCAAGGCCATGTTCTGCGGCTTGAACGGCGCCACGTGCAACCCTCTACGGTACAATGCCCGGCACAGGCCTGCCACCAGCGTACTTTTGCCGGCGTCCGAGGTCGTGCCCTGGATCATCAATACTGTCATTTGCCCATTATCCCATATTGCCCCTGCTGGCCGCGGCTGCCGTAGCGCTGGGTTATCTGCTGGGCGAAGCGCCATCCCCTGGTCGGATTCGGATTGCCGCCAGAAGATGCATGGGTAGGGCTGGAGACCGCGCTAAAAACCTTCAGCGGTTAACAAAGCCGATGCGCTTAACCTTTTCTTCCAGTAGCAATTGCGTGACGCTGGCGAAATCAATCTGAAAACGAAAAACATCGATCAAGGGCAAGCCCAGCACCTCGCCCAACAGCGCACGAATAACGCCACCGTGGGTGACGACAACACAGGCTTTAGCTGGCTTAGCGCTTACTTCAGCCAGAAAAGCGGTAGCACGCTGATGCAGCGCATAAAATGATTCACCGTTCGGCGGCGCTTGGTCCACGTGGTCATGCGCCCAGGTGTCAAACGCATCGCGCGGGATATCGTCCCAGCTGCGCAGTTCCCAATCGCCGAAATCAAGTTCCATCAGTCGTGCGTCTTGCAGCGGGGCGCTTAAATTCAAGCTGCTTGCCAGCTCATCTGCCAATTTAATACAGCGCTGCATCGGGCTGGAATAAATTACGCTGCCCGGGATTGCCAGGGGCTCAAGGCCAGCCAACTTGTTACGTACAGCTTCCAGTTCTGCCGCAAAACTGTGGGGGGCCACAGCAATATCGCTGTTACCGTAGCAAATGCCCTTGGCAATAGCGGGCGTGGTGTGGCGGACCAGATAAAGCTCCATCTACATAACGCCCCAGACCAATACCCCCAGATAGAAGGCAATCTCGCACAGCTGCTGCATCGCGCCCAGACAGTCCCCGGTGTATCCACCCAGGCGTTTTTTAAGCTTACGGCTGAACCAGAACCAGACCAGTGCCACCGGCACGAGGGCCAGCAAAAACTGATGCGCCAGCAAGGCCAGTGGCGCCAGACCAAACAGGCCCGCCAGTAATAATTCACGCCTGCTCAACTGGGTTGCCAATGGCTTGGCCTTGCCTTGCTCGCGCACATAGGGCTGGGTATAGATCACCAGCACCGCGGCAAAACGGCTCAAGCTGTGGCCTGCAAGCATAATCGCCGGCAGCAGTGGCGCGGAGAGGTGGGCCAATGCCTCGAATTTGGTCAACAAGGCCAGAAACAAGGCGATGGCACCAAAGCTGCCCAGGCGCGAATCCTGCATAATGGTGAGCACTTGCTCTTTTTCCCAGCCGCCACCAAGGCCGTCAGCAGCATCTGCCAGACCATCTTCATGGAATGCGCCGGTCAGCCACAGCGTAGCCGCCATACTGGCAAGCACCGCCAGCTCCATGGGCCAGACCAGGATAGCCAGCCCATAAATGGCTGCCGCCACCACGCCCACCAGCACGCCGACCAGAGGAAAATATTTTACGGCGTAGTTAAGGTCGGCTTCTTTAAAATCTGCAATCTGAACGGGTAGGCGCGTGAAAAAACTCAGTGCCACCAGCCACAAGCGCCATTCCCTTTGCATACAGGGGTTCATACAGAATCCTGGCGGCTGACATTGGCAGATTCAAATGAAGCCATATCATTGAGGAAATTTACCGCTGCCTGCACCAGCGCATAAGCTAGTGCAGCCCCAGTCCCCTCACCCAGGCGCAAGCCGAGATCAAGCAAGGGCTTGGCACCAAGCTCTTGCAACAGCAACGCATGGCCGGCTTCACCGGAACAGTGGGCGAAAATGCAGTAATCCAGCACTGCAGGGGCCATGCGTGAGGCTACCAGCAAAGCGGCTGTGGCAATAAAGCCATCTATCAGCAGTATCGCCCGGCGCTCGGCAGCCCCCAGCATGGCACCAGCCATCATGGCGATCTCAAAGCCGCCAACAGTAGCCAGCACCTGCAGCGGATCCTTGCCATCCAGCCTGTGTTGACGCAGCGCTTGCTCGATAATTGTCACTTTGCGCGACAGCCCGTCATCATCGAGACCCGTACCGCGCCCGACACAATCCTGCGGCGGCAAGTGGCATAGCACGCACATGAGCGCAGCCGCTGCCGAAGTATTGCCTATGCCCATTTCGCCAAATCCCAGCACATTGCTGCCAGCGGCAATTTCAGCGCGTGCCAGTTCTGCACCTTGCGCAAGCGCTTGCTCACATTGCGCAAGCGTCATTGCCGGCGCCACGAGAAAATTACGCGTGCCCATGCCGATCTTGGCATCTACCAAATCCGGATGCGGAGCAAATACATGATTCACCCCTGCGTCTATGACGCGGACTGCCATATTATTTTGTTTGGCGAACACATTAATACCGGCACCGCCAGCCAGGAAATTCAGCACCATTTGCTGTGTTACGGCCTGCGGATAAGGGCTGACGCCAGATTCCACAATGCCATGATCGCCAGCAAACACCATCATCACGGGTTGTGTCAGCCTGGGTGATAACGTGTTTTGTATGAGGCCAATCTTTAGCGCCAGCGCCTCCAGACGGCCCAGCGCGCCCAAGGGTTTGGTTTTATTGTTTATTTTGCTTTGAAGTGCGAGCGCTAGACTGTCATCTGCTGCTGCAATAGTGAAGGTGTGCATAGGGTACATAAACCGGATTCAGGACTTTGCGAGCATACCCGAGCAGGCACTTTTTTTGAATAAATCTTGCACAGCCTGTGATTGGTATTTGAAAATGACACTTATCAACGAAATTTGCTATAATGCGCGACTTGCAAAAGTCTGCAAATAGCAAAATGTAGTAAATAGTTCGTAAAAATGGCCGGGTAGCTCAGTCGGTAGAGCAGCGGATTGAAAATCCGCGTGTCGGCAGTTCGATTCTGCCCCCGGCCACCAAAATTCAACGCCCAACCCCTCTCGGTTGGGCGTTTCCGTTTCTGCTTTCCGCAAGCCACGCGGGGTGCGTGCCCATTCTGCGTGTGCGTCCAGGCATCCATCCCAGGGCCGGAACCTGCCCGGTTGCTCTCTGTTTCGCTCTCTCTTCTCTCGAAAACTGCGCTAACTTCTTCGCCGTGGCACGCGCAGTCCGTGTTGTTCATCAAACACTTATGCGCGCGCTATCGGGATTTGTTTGCTTGCGTGTTTGCACGAGCAAAGTTGCCTTGCAACAAACCGCAACTTGGCGAGGGCACCCCCAGAGTCACCCCTTGGGCGGAAACGGATCGTCTCCGTAGCTGTTGCGCTCACGGATTTGCCCGTCTCGCCCCTGGATGAACAACTCAGCCTGCAGCACTTGGCCGCAGCTGGTCGGCACTTAATCAGCGCAACGCGTTCAGCACTTTTTCGGCTTCGGGCCAGGGCAGCCGTCGCTTGCCCGACTTCATTCTGTCGAGCGCCTTGAATGCGTCGTCGACCGTCAGCAGCTGGTTTTCGATCATGGCGCACAACAGCCCAATGGTGCCCATGATGTTGACCTGCTCCTTGCTTGCAACAATTCGCAAGTTGGCGTCGCCCGTCAGCAGGGTGCAGGTTTCCTGCTTCGCAAGTGCCAGTGCCAAGTAGTCGTTGTGACTGGGCTTGGGACCGTTTTTCGCCGGAAGCAGGTGGTTGTGCTGGCCTGGCAACTGCAGAGCATACGCCACGAAGTCGCCGCTAACCTCCATGATCTGTAAGCCCAGGTCTTCAAGACCCGGACTGCCCGGTTCAATCTCTTCGTAGTACAGCAGATCAGGGATGCCGAACTGCATCGGAAGCTGAAAGAGCGTATCCATCAACGCCCCAGCTTCCATGTCAATCAAGATGTTGGCATCACTGATGAGCAACCGCATCCGATGACTCCAACTGGCGTTCTTTGTGGAAGCGCATCATCGGGATGCCCAGGAGTTCAGCCGCCTTGCCCTCAGAAATGTATTGCTCGGCCAAGGCGCGGTACACCAGCTGATCAAACAGTCGTGGCTGCTCTTTCGGCAGCGGGTCGCCCGGCTCCGTCTTGCGCCAGCCCTTTGCCGAAAACCGCTTGAACATAGAAAGATGGGCGGCATCGGTGATCACGCCACACTGTTTCGCGCGCTGTAGCCATCCAGTCATCGATAGGCCGAACTCGTGTTTGAGCACATACAGCTCTTGCCATTCCAGCGCATGACGCTGTGCCCCAAGCAATTGAACTACCGCGACACGTGGGGCCAGGAATGCACCGGCGAAACGGTCGCAGGCTTTCTCTTCGTCGATGCCGTCAGCCAGTCGCCCTTCGAGCAGCAGATGCCCCAGCTCATGCGCCAGGGTGAACCGCTGCCGATCACCCGGCCAGCGCTTGGAAACAGCTACGACCGGGTACTCCCGGCCATCTTCGGTTCGTGCCTTGGCCGTCAAGCCAGAGAAGCCCGGGTTCTCTTCATCGACCACGATGACCAGCAAGCCAAGGCCTTCGAGGGTGTCGGTGAGGTCGGCAATCGGGTTCAGTCCCAGCTGCCAAGCGTTGCGTACCGTATCCGAGAACGCATCAATCTCATCCAGCGAGGCGACGTGTTCAGGCAGATTCTCGGGCGGTGCAAACGCCGGGAACGGTAGTGCGGGAAAGGCGCCGAGCAACTCCACGCGTTTTTCCACCAACTCGACGACCTTGATCTTCAGCGCATCCTGCGCCGTCTTGCCAAAGGTCGAGAGCTTGCGAAACTCGGGCTGCAGCAGTTCGACCGTATGCGTGCGGAAAAAATACTCCGTGCGGATTCCGCAGGCGCGGGCTAACTTGAGCAGCTGAGAAGACGAGGGGGTCAGAAGACCCTTCTCATACTTCTGGATGGCGGTATGAGAAACACCCACCCGTTCACCCAATGCACCCAGGGTCAGACCTGCCGCCAATCGTGCTTGACGAATGCGATCTGCGATCATGATGCCTCCTTCGGTTGGGTTTAAAATACCCTATATCCTACCAAATTTTTAAACCAAAGAAAACTCCGCGCTCGCCCATCAGCAACAGCACGGACCCCAATCGACAACAGATCGCGTGATCAGGGGCTTGCAAGTGGGGCTGTCGACCGAGGAATGCGGGTGCATCTGCGGGCGAGGCGCATGTCCCTACGTGGTCTGACGAAGCCCTCGTTCATGTGAGCGTCACGGCAAACATGGAGATAGCCGGTTCAAACTTCTGTTAGAATCCACCACCAGTATTTAGAAGCTCTCAGCGATGAGGGCTTTTTTTACGTTTATCGGTTTTAAATATTTGTAGCTGATTTGTAGCTAGATTTACTCAACAGATTACTTTGTTTATTAATCAATCAAATGTGCATCCTAAATGCTCATCCTTATTTAACCTTTAGAAGTTAAGGTCAGTCCACGGTTTTTTATTGCGCGAATTTCAATAAATCAAATACTACCCTGGCAAAATTCGCCGCTTTCTGGGGGTTCGACAATAACTGCATCATCTGATTCTGGTGTGCTTCACTGCTATCCATCACGGCATCATCCACCGCTTTGCTAAAGTCTCCCAGCAACGCCTGTTCGGTCGTATTATTGGCGATTTGTTTCATGACGAATGCATTTTCGCTGATCTTGTCCCTGATGGTGTAGGCATAATTCACCATATCCTTTTCAGTTAAATGATCGGTAATAAATAACTCATTCAAACGGCTGATAATCTGCGATAAGAATTCTTCGTGTTTGTCTTTGGCTTTAGCCGTGCCCATGCCTTCACCAGGCTCAAGCTTGTAGTCGGGCGAATCCTGATTCAACTTCAAATTCTGTTGATGGAGAATAGAAAGCCGGTAATGGCTAAGCACCACATTGTCCAAATCTACGTCATCTTCTTCCATCAACGTTTCACGCAGCATGGGCCGCAGATTGCGCGCATACAGGCTCAGTTTTTCCAGCTCTTTATCGTTGTAATCGACGATCTGCGACATAAACTCGTAAAAGCGCACAAATGTGCCTAAATCCTTCTTGAAGATTTCCAGGGCATCTTTTTCCTTCTTGCATTCCTTAAAGCTGTTTTCCGCATTCGTAATCAGCACCGCATCGGCAGTCTTCTTTGTGCGCTCAAACATATCGCGGGCTAATTTATAGGCCTCAACGGCTAATTTGTAACGTTGCTGCCAGCGCTCTACAGCGGGTTTGCAAATATTCGAAATTGCCGCATTACTTTTGCTTTTCACAAAAAATGCGCTGCAAAACTGCTCAACCTCTTGCCTGGGAAAGATACCGGCGGCGCGTAATTTATCGGACAGATCAAAGATCAAATCCGAGTCTGATACATCCGCCAGTTCCGCGGTTTGGTAGTAGGGCTGGAATGATTTCAGTATTTCTTCTGGCTCATTGAAAAAATCCAGCACAAATGTCCCGACTTCAGCTTTACCAGGATAGGTTCGATTCAGCCTTGAAAGGGTTTGCACGCATTCCACGCCACCGAGCTTCTTATCCACATACATCGCACAAAGCTTGGGCTGATCAAAACCCGTTTGGAATTTGTTAGCAACAATCATCACCTGATAGTCATCCGAGTCAAAGGCTTTGCGCATGTCGCGGCCTTTGAGGTTTGGGTTCATATTGCTCTCGGTAAATTTGGAACCAATCAAACCCTCTGCATTTGGGTCTTTATCGTTAAATTCCACCTCGCCAGAAAACGCCACCATGGCATGAATTTTTTGATAGCCCTTGGCGGCGATGTATTTATCAAACCCCTGCTTGTAACGCACCGCCTCTTTACGCGAACTGGTGACCACCATCGCCTTGGCCTGCCCGCCCAATAGGCCCATGATGTTGGCCTTGAAGTGCTCGACAATGACCTGCACTTTTTGCGCGACATTGTAATCATGCAGGCGCACCCATTGATTGAGTTTCACCTTTGCACGTTTGCTTTCCACTTCCTGATCGGCATTTTGGATTTTCAACGCAAGGTTATAGGCCACCTTGTAATTGGTATAGTTTTTTAGCACATCTAGAATAAAACCTTCTTCAATCGCCTGACGCATGCTGTACACATGATAGGCGGCGGGCAGATTGGTTTTAGAAGGCGCTTCATCTGGTCTGGGCAGGCGACCAAACAACTCCAGCGTTTTGGTCTTGGGCGTGGCGGTAAAAGCTAAATAGCTCACATTGGCTGAAGCGCGGCGTGAAGCAATAGCAGCATCCAGAATATCCTCGGAAGTCAGCTCCACTTCATCTCCATCTTGCGCGTCCAGCATCAACACTTCTTTTAGTTGCCGCGCGGTGGAGCCAGATTGTGACGAATGCGCCTCATCGGCAATAATGGCAAAACGCCGCTGCTTCAGGCTGACGCTGTTCTCAATAGCCCTTAATACATAAGGGAAAGTTTGGATGGTCACGATGATAATCGGCTGCGAGTTTTCCAGCGCGGCGGCCAACTTTTCGGATTTAGACCCATCGCCCTCTTTGTTGTTAATGCGCCCCACCACGCCGTCCGCGTGTTCAAACTGATATATCGTATCTTGCAACTGGTCATCCAACACGGTTCTATCGGTCACAATAATCACCGAGTCAAACTGTTTGCTGCCTGTTTGATCGTAAAGCGAAGACAACTGATGCGCCACCCAGGCAATGGAGTTGGATTTACCCGAGCCGGCGCTGTGCTGTATCAGATATTTATGCCCGGGGCCTTCAGTGCGCGCCGCTTCCACTAACTTGGTCACCACATCCCACTGGTGATAGCGCGGAAAAATCAGCGTTTCTTTTTTGTATTTTTTGCCGTTCCAGTCTTCTTTTTCTTCAATCTGCAAATGCACAAAGCGCGCCAGAATGTTCAACAGGTTGGCGGGCAACAACACCTCGTTCCATAAATAATCCGTGGCGTATTGGTTGATATCCTCAGGCACATCGTTACCCGCCCCGCCTTCCTTGCTGCCTTTGTTAAACGGCAAAAAGTAAGTGTCCGCGCCTTCCAATCGGGTCGCCATATACACTTCATACTGGCTGACCGCAAAATGCACCAACGCTCCGCGCTTAAAGGTCAACAGCGGCTCTTGCTTTTTGGTAACAGGGTCTACAGCAAGTCGGGTGGATTTATATTGCTTGATGGCATTGTGTACTGCCTGTTTAAATTCAGACTTCAACTCCAGCGTCGCCACTGGCAAGCCATTCACAAACAACACCAAATCAATGCGCCAGGCTTTGGCCTTGGCGCCAGTCTCAGCCAGGTGCTCCGTCGTCGCCCACGGGCTATACACCAATTCCGGCACCACACGGCAACGGTTCTTTTGATAGCGCGCCAATGTCTCTGGGTTTAAGTCATGCTCAGGCTTAAATTGGCACAGGCTGAAGCGCGTACCGCGATCGCGCAGCTCATGGCGCAGCACGCCCAGCGTGCCAAAAGTGCGCATTTCCTTATCTACTGCATTGGGGTCGGCTTTGTTTAGCTGATTGGCGACCCGCTCCAAAAACTTTTGTTCTGGGTTGTTGGGGTACAAAGCACAGAATTTCTGCCATTGCTCATCCTGAGTCTCCTGCACAAAACCCAGCAAGTCTTCCGGATACAAGGCCAGTTCGCGGTTGTAGTTTTCAGGCTTGCCCAGCAACCAGCCATGTGCGACTAAATGATCGATCATGTCGCTCTGGAAGGGCAATTCGTTGGCTTTTCCACTTCCTGACACTATGCTCATACGATTTTAACCTTGTTATTTTTAGTTAAGAGATGACGCCGGGGCTTGCCAGTGCCTGACGTCGATCTTTCCTGTGACTGCGGCGGAGATCAGCGCGGTGCGGCGTTCCTTCATCAATTCAATAGCGGAGCTAGCTTTATCAATAATGGCATCGATTTTGGCGGTTTCGTGGTCGAGGAAGTTGGCAATAGCCTGCTGCTCAATGCGAGGTGGATAAGGTATTTTTAGCTTTTTTAACTCGCCAAGATTTATGCGTATCCTAGTTGTACCAGTTGAAACCAACTCCGCATTTATTCTTACATAGTCACAATTTATTGCCCAAACCAAATAATGCAGATCAATCAAATTAAAGTTTGGCGTCAATTTCACGCAATCCGCAACAATCAGGTACTCAGGATAAATATCAGAAACGATAGCCGATCGAGCCACTGGTTCAGCCATTTTCGCTATAACAACGTCCCCAGGTAAGGCAAGGTGTCGAATTAACTGTTGCTTCTTGTCTTCAGTAACAAACTTCATGTTTTGCATATGATGTTTGCTATCTCGAATGTTATTAAGTTGTATAAGTGGAACCCCTTCGTCCTTATAGTCACTGGTTTTTAGGTCTGATCCAAATGGGCCATCAACAAACGCAGCCCGCTCTTCTTTAGCAAGATACCCAAGCCTTTTTTCTAACCAATGTGTTGGTAAGTCAGTTTTGAAATTATCACTATATCGATAGTCTTCTTGTCGGGCTTTCCAATGTTCCGGCACCGCACCCAACCACTCAACCCCAGAATCCTTATATTCAGGATACGCCCGATATTTCCCAGCCATTATGAATGCACCTCTTGCAGTAGCTGCATGATCTCGGCGCTGACCGCATCAAGTTCGGCATCGATCTCGACTAAATCTCTGGGCGGCTGAAACTGGTAAAAATGGCGGTTAAACGGAATTTCATAACCGACGATGCCGATCTCCTGATCCTTGTTGTCTTTTTTGCTGGCGTCTATCCATGCATCGGGCACATGGGGTTGCACCTCCTTGAGGAAGTAGGCTTCGTTGATGACGTTCACCGCTCGGGAGGGATCGAGGGCGACGTTTTCATTGTCGCGCAGCTCGCTATCGGCCTGATATTCCAGCACCTGGCCGCCCACGGCAAACAGACCATAGAGCAGATTGGCTTTGGCTTTGTGGATTTTTTTGATGACTTTTTCAGCGTCCGGGTTTTTCCAGCTAACAGCATCCTTGATCAATTTTTTGTCTTTGGCATCCAGCGTAAGTGCTGATTTTTTGCAGGCGGCAGCGAGGACAGCTTCAAACTCGTTCATATCATCGTGTTGTGCTGTGCCGATGGCGTGTTGCAGTTGCCGTGCTTTGAGCAGCAGATTCTTTTGCGCCAGCCAGATGGTGGGTTCCAGTAGATCCTTAATTTGCTTTTCTTTAAGTTCGGCAAAGTGAGTTTTGCTGTACTTGCGTATGGACTCAGCATGTTGGCTTAAGTCGCCGTAATTTTTACAGTCTGGCTTATCCGTCCAGGCGCTTGCGTTATCGCTGGTATTTTCTGCGCCAAATTCCGCATAAGCCCACTGCATAGCCGCATTCAAGGCGCCAGTGGCATAACGCAAGGCGTTAATGCGCTCGTCGCTGAATTGATAAGATTCGCGCAAGGGCCGTTCAATGCTGATGCGGCGATAGCCGAATTCGTAGGTATTAAAAATCTTGCTGGCAAAGGTCTTGGGGCTTTCGGTTTTAGGGTTAGCCGATTGCCTCCCACGGTTGCTTTTTTGCTCGGTGGGTTTATCCAGCTCGTGCGCATCAACCACTTCAAAATTGCCGAAACAGCGGGTAATGGTGGCGATGTCTGCTTCATCCATTTCATTGCGTTTGGAGCCTAAAGACTTGCGCATTTTGCCGCACAAGTTGACGCCGTTGATCAGTTGTACTTTGCCTTTGCGCTGTGCGGCTTTTTTATTGGAGAGTAACCACACATAGGTCGATATGCCGGTGTTGTAGAACATGTCGGTGGGCAGGGCGACGATGGCTTCCAGCAGGTCGGCTTCCAATATATAGCGGCGGATTTCAGATTCACCCGAGCCCGCCCCGCCAGTAAACAGCGGCGAGCCATTGAGAATAATGCCAATACGCGCGCCGCCCTCAGCAGCGTCTCGCAACTTGGCTATGAGGTGTAACAGAAATAACAGCGAACCGTCTGATACCCGTGGCAAGCCCGGGCCAAAACGCCCGTCAAAGCCTTTGAGGGTGTGTTCGTCCTGAATGTCTGTCTCTATTTTTTTCCAGTCCACGCCAAACGGCGGATTGGATAGCATGTAATCGAATTTATCCGCATACAGCTGGTCATTCGATAAGGTGTTGCCGAGTTTGATGTTTTTGACTTCCTGCCCTTTGACCAGCATATCGGCCTTGCAGATGGCGTAACTCTCTGGGTTGAGTTCCTGCCCGTAGGTGCGCATCACGGCCTGGGGGTTTAATTCATGCACGTATTCCATGCCCGCTGACAAAAAACCGCCTGTGCCGGCCGTGGGGTCGTAGATGGTGCGAATAATGCCGGGCTTGGTGAGCGCGTCGTCATCTTCCATAAACACCAGCGAGGTGGTGAGGCGCACAATATCTCGCGGGGTAAAGTGCTCACCGGCGGTTTCATTCGAGCTTTCGGCAAAGCGGCGAATTAGCTCTTCAAACACCAAACCCATCTCATAGTTGCTAATGGCCTTGGGACTTAAATCGGTTTGCCTGACTTTTTGCACAATTTTGTAGAGCAGATTGGCATCGTTGAGCTGACCGATAAACTCGGAAAATTTGAAATACTCAAAGATTTCACGAGCATCTTTAGAAAACCCCTGAATATAGGCCTCAAGATTGGCGGCAATACTGTTTTCACCAAGCTTGGAAAGATCCATTTTGGATATGTTGAAAAACGTCAGCCCGCCAGTCGCTCTTAACAGCAGCTTTTCCTGCGCTTCTTCCGGCAGGTGCATGGCCTGTACCTTTTCAACCTGGGCAAGGACCGCTTCTTTGCTGCTCTCCAAAACACCTTCAAGCCGCCGTAAGATGTCAATCAGCGTCCAAAAGTTTCCACCTGTCAGCGTCCAAAAGTTTCCACTTTTCAGGCTGATTTGACTTTTTTCTTGCGCTGTTTGAAGCGCCAGGA